>Ga0306921_10000334_pt1 | contig 39551 bp, 37 predicted proteins | sample sta12Cox44000080_FD_203760 | JGI IMG/M metagenome (GOLD analysis project Ga0306921, IMG submission 203760) | Lab enrichment of tropical soil microbial communities from Luquillo Experimental Forest, Puerto Rico - statoxic.12C.oxic.44.000.080 (v2)... | ecosystem: Environmental > Terrestrial >... | reverse complement strand
GCCGCAGACATAGGCGTCAGTGACCTGATGGTCGAGAAGATCGCAGGCGACGCGATAGGCGAGCACACCGCTCAGGATGATTGCACTTCGCAGCCAGATTCTCTTCATCGCGTGCGCCTGTTGCCGCGTAGGCTACCGTCGATGCCCAAGTCAAGACAAGGGGCCCGAGGTTGGGCGCCTCAGCGGGGCGTGAAGTGGAGCTTCATGCCCTCGTGCGAGGCGACGAAGCCCAGGCCCTCATAGAAGCGCCTGGCGTCCGGGCGGCTCTTGTCCGTGGTGAGCTGGATCATCACACAGCCGTGCTCCCGGGCTCGCGCGATCGCCCACGCGAAGAGGGCCTTCCCCACCCCCTGTGAGCGCACCCGGCGGTCTAGGCGCACGCCCTCGACAAGGGCGCGCCAGCCCCCTTGGTAGGTCAGAGAGGGGATGAAGGTGAGCTGGAGCACACCGATGACCCGCTCGCCCTGCACGGCGACCACGAGCTCGTTGCTCGGGTCGGCCTCGATGGCATGAAAGGCGCGTGCATAGGTCTCGGGCACGGGCTCCTCGTAGCGCTCCCGCTTCGCTCCCAGCGGATCGTCGGCAAGCATGCGGACGATGGCGGAAAGATCCTCCGCTCGTGCGCGCCGGCAGCTCAAGGCCGCCCCTGTCACCTCGTCTCCACGTCTGGCCCCTCTATCTGAGCCCAGCAACCCGCCGAGGGTCCGAGTCGCCGAAGAGACAGCGGTTCACCTTGGCCGCGAGATAGTCGGGATCGAGATTGGCGATCCGGGCCCGCACCCGCTCGTTGTAGCCGCGGCAGGGCGTGAAAGGGCACGGCGGGATAGGCGTGGTGCTCGGCGTGATACGGCATGTTCCACGCGAACAGGCAGACCAGAGCCACCGTGAGGGTCGTCCGCGTGTTGTCGAGACACTCGGCGGTGAAAGCACAGGCGGTGTGCTCCGCGAGCAGATACGGCCGGAGGAAAGCCTGGCCCACGAGCCACGGCAGAATCCACACGAGGAGCAGCATGGGCGAGCGCGCGAGCACGGAGAGCAGGGCGAGTGCAACGTAGAGCGCGAGATAGATCCGCGCCTCGAGGATCAGAGGGCGGCACTCTCCGGGCGCCATCCACGGACGGTCGGCCCGTCCCGTGGCGAGGCGGAGGATGTCCCCGACTCGGCGCAGGCAGTTCGGGATGCCCGTGAGCACGAAAAGATAGGCGCTCAGAGAGGCGGGCTTGGGAAAGAAGAGCTCGGGATCGCGCGGGGCGTCCTGCGTGTAGCGGTGATGCTCCCAGTGAAACACGCGATAGTTGCGATACGGCCAGAAGGTGACGAAGCCCGCCACCGAGCCCACGAGCACGTTGAGCCAGCGGCTGCGGAAGGCAGTGCGGTGCGCCGACTCGTGAAATGCGCAGAAGAGGAAGGCCAGCACGTAGCCGTGAGCGATCAGGAGGGGGATCACCCACAGCGTGGCGCGGCCCATCCATACCAGCGTGCCCGTCACCGCGAGGAGGCCGAAATGCCAGAGGGCGCGGGCCATGGCCGGCCCATTGGAGCGGACCATGAGGGCGCGGAGATCATCGCGGCGGAGCTCGTGCGCGGTGAATCGAACCAGCGTGTCGTCGCTCATCCGTCCCTGATCGGCTAGGCAGATCTACTCAGCCCTCGCCTCGCCGCAGAGCGGCTCAGCTCGAAGTGCCACGAGAGCGGCCGCGCCGTCGTCCGAGCCGCGCCCCAGCTTACACCGGGCGCCCGCGCTGCGCACCCGCCGCGCCCGCCCGGCAAAATGCGCTACACTGCGCGCGTCGACGGCACATATTCCCTTGCTTCCCGGAGGTCCCATGGCGCAGACGAGCAAGCACGGCCCGCTGACCGGCGTGAAGGTCCTGGACATGACGGAGCACATGGCGGGCCCTTACTGCACCGTGATCCTCGCCGACATGGGCGCGGAGGTGATCAAGCTCGAGCGCCCAGGAGCGGGCGACTCCTCGCGGGCCATGGGCGACGGGAGCGAGCGCAATCCGTACTTCCGCTACATCAACCGCAACAAGCAGAGCCTCACCCTCGACTACAAGGCGCCGCGCGGTCGAGAGATCCTCCTCAAGCTGGTCGCCCAGTCCGACGTGCTCGTGGAAAACTACCGCGCCACCGTGATGGAACGCGCGGGACTCGGTTACGAGACGCTGCGGCAGATCAACCCCCGCTTGATCTACGCCCAGCTCTCCGGCTTCGGCTCCGATGGCCCGTATCGCGAGAAGGGTGGCTTCGATCTCATCGCCCAGGGCATGGGCGGCATCATGCACGTCACGGGGGAACCCGACGGCCCGCCCACCTCGGTGGGCCTGCCCATCTGCGATCTGGGCACAGGCATGTGGGGAGCGCAGGGCGTGCTCGCCGCGCTCTTCGAGCGCCAGCGCACCGGGCAGGGACAAAAGATCGAGTGCTCGCTCCTCGAGACGGCAGTGGCCTTTTCCTCCTGGACGAGCGCGGGCTGGCTCGCCGACCACGCAGAGCCTACGCGCATGGGCTCGCGCCATCGCCAGAACGCGCCCTACCAGCGCTTCGAGACCAAGGATGGCTACATGATGATCGGGGGCTCTGCCCAGGCCATCTGGGAGCGCTGCGCCAAGGCCCTCGGCCATCCCGAGTGGACCGCCGATCCGCGCTTCCGCCGCGGTCCCGATCGTCGCAAGCACCGCGTCGAGTTGGAGAAGGAGATCACGGCCGTGCTCGCCACCGCGCCCACCGCGCACTGGATCAAGGTGCTCGACGATGCCGGCGTGCCGTGCGGCCCCGTGTACAACTACGAGCAGCTCTTCGCCGATCCGCAGGTCGTGCACCGCGAGATGGTGGTGCACGCCGACGACGACGAGCTCGGGCGCGTGCCGCACATCCGCACACCCATCCGCATGTCGGCGAGCGACGTGGCGGTGCGGGTGACCGCGCCCAAGCTGGGCGAACACACGGGCGCCATCCTGGCCGGGCTGGGCTACTCGCCGTCCGATATCGAGGCGCTGCGCGGCGATCGCGTGATCTGAGCCGTCTCGCCCCGCGATGTCGATCTTCCTGATCCGCCACGGCGAGACGCTGGGCAACGCCTCGCGCACCGTCCAGCTCCCCGACAATCCGCTCTCCGCGCGCGGCGCTCTGCAGGCGGCGCGACTCGCCCGCCGGCTCGAGCACGAGCGCATCGTCCTCATCCTCTCGAGTGACTACTCGCGAGCGGTGGCCACCGCCGATCACCTTCGCCGTGTCACCCGCGCTCCCGTCCGCTACAGCCCGCTCCTCCAGGAGCGCAACTTCGGAGACCTCCGGGGCACGCCCTATGCCGAGCTCGGCTTCGATATGTTCGAGGCGGGCTACGCACCCCCCAACGGCGAGACGTGGGAGGCGTTTCACGACCGAGTGGACCGCGCGTGGGCCTTCGTGCAGGCGGCGGCCGCCACGGCGGCGGGACACGTGGCGGTGGTGACCCACGGCCTCGTGTGCCGATCGCTGGCCGACCGGCACCTCGTGCTGGCCGAAGGCGAGCCGCCGCCCGCGGCCTGGCACAACACCTCACTCACTATCATCGATCACCCTCCGCCGTGGCGGGTTCGCCTGCTCAACTGCGCCGCCCACCTCGACGACGTCGAGACGCGTCCCCGTCCCGAGTCTGGCGCCGTCTGAGCGGTCCCCGACCGGCCTTGACAGGCGGGGTGGGCCGGCGCACTCTCGGTGCCTGCGCGTCGACCGATAGTCCCCCGGGTGCATTCACAAGGAGGCGAGTATGAAGGCAGCAATGTTCCATGGTCCGCATCAACCCCTCACCATCGAGGACGTCGACATCGACAAGCCCATGGGGCGCGAGGTGCTCGTGCGCACCGTAGGCTCCGGTGTGTGCCACAGCGATCTGCACTTCGTGGACGGCCTGTATCCCTTCCCCACTCCCGCCATCCTGGGGCATGAGGCGGCGGGTGTCGTGGAGGAAGTCGGGCTCCAGGTGAGCGAGTTCAAGCCCGGCGATCACGTGATCGCCTGTCTCTCCGTCTTCTGTGGCCACTGCGACTACTGCCTCACCGGCAAGACGCACCTCTGCCAGACGCGTCCCGTCCGCGCCAAGACGGATCCGCCCAAGCTCTCCTGGAAGGGCCAGCCCGTGAACCAGTTCGCCAATCTATCCGCTTACGCGGAGAAGATGCTGGTCCATGAGAACGCCCTGGTGAAGATCGACAACGAGATGCCGCTCGATCGCGCCGCCCTCATCGGCTGCGGCGTCACCACCGGCGTGGGCGCCGTGCTCAACACCGCGCGCATCGAGCCCGGCTCCGCGGTGGCGGTGTTCGGGGCGGGCGGAGTGGGTTTGGCCTGCATCCAGGGCGCGCGCATCGCTGGCGCGCGCATGATCATCGCGGTAGACACGGTGGACGCCAAGCTCACCACGGCCAAGCAGCTTGGGGCCACTCACGGCGTCAACGCCAAGGCGGACGATCCCGTGAAGGCCATCCGCAATCTCACCAACGGCGGGGTGGACTACTCCTTCGAGGCCATCGGGCTCAAGATCGCCGCCGAGCAGTGCTTCGACTGCATCCGCCCGGGCGGCACCGCAACGATCGTGGGCATGATCCCCGTGGGACAGAAGATCGAGCTCGATGGTCCCATGTTCCTCCGCGAGAAGAAGATCCAGGGCTGCAGCATGGGATCCAACCGCTTCAAGGTGGACATGCCGCGTTACATCGAGCTGTATCGGCAAGGGCGCCTCAAGCTCGACGAGATGATCACCCGCCGCGGCAAGCTCGAGGACGTCAACGAGTTCTTCAGGGCCATGAAGTCGGGCGAGGTCTCCCGCTCCGTCATCATGTTCTAGGCGCGAGCGCGGGCTGGTCGGCGCCGAACGAGCGCCGGCCGGCCCCGTCGCGCGGGTGGCTTCCCGGAGAGCCTCGTGCCGCGGCTGACGATCAGGACTTGCCCACGAAACTCGTGGGCAGCGTCTGGCCCTCCACCGGGTTGGCCGCCGCATCTTCCAGCGTGCGCGCGGGCCGCCACTGGCTCGCCGGCCGCACCTGCCCGTCGGTGCCGATCTGATCGATGTTCCAGTAGATCTCGAGGTTGTTGCCGTCGGGATCGGTGAACTCGATGGCGATCTGGCAGCCCGCCCGCCGGCGCCCCTCGAAGACGATAGGCACGCCGTGCCGCTGGAGCCACGCGCGGGAGCGGAACACCTCGTCGAGCGAGCCCACCTCGAAGGCGAAGTGATTCAGGCTGCCTCCTGCGGCTTTGGTCGCCTCGCGATCGCCGCCCGCCTTCTTGCCGCCTCCCACGAGGGCGACGCCGTGATGATCGCCGCCCACGCAGAGAAAGATCATTCCACCCGGCATCATGCTGTCGGGATAGCGATCGGAGACGCGCAGCCCGAGCACGTCCTGGTAGAAGCGGAGGGACGCGTCGAGGTCGCTGACGTTCAGCACCACGTGGCCGATCTTTCGGAGCTGGAATTCCATGTCGATCCCCTTAGCCGCCCAGGAGCACGAATTGGCGGCGCCCGACCTGGCCTTCGTCGAGCGCGCGCCACCCCGCGTCCGCCTGGGGCTTGAGGCGCTGCCATTCGTCGACGCGCATGAGCACGCGCGCCTGCGGAGCCGCAGCGAGGAGCGTGGCCGCCTCGCTTTCGCTCCGGAGCTCTCGTACCGGGCGCCGCAGGTAGAAGTCCCACGCGAGGCTGGCGTCGGGATAGGCGAGGAGGGGCTGTCCCGGCGTGAGCTTGGGCCCGACACGGAGGGCCACGCCCGGATAGTCGTGCTCGCGGGTGAAGCGCGCAGGATAGCCGAGGGCCGCCACGGTGAGGGTGACGCCGAGCCCGGCGGCGAGCCAGGCGGTGGCGGCAAGCCCGCTGTGCTCCACCCGCAGGCTCAGGAGGGCGAGCGCGGCGCTGACCACGATCGCCGTCGCGGTGACCCAGCGCTCCCAAGGCGAGAAGGGCAGGAAGACCGCGTCGGGTCCGGACACGCTGTTCCAGATCACGAAGGCGCCCGCACCGATCATCAGCAGGAGATAGATGGCGGCGGCCCAGTCGAGGAGGCCCCGCGCTCGCTCCGCCCCGCGCACGAAGAACTCCGCCACCAGTACGGCGAAGATCGGCCAGAGGGGCAGGAAGTAGCGGGCGCGCTGCTCCCCGGACAGACTCAGGAGGACGATCAGCATCCCCGCCCACACGAGGAGCCGGGTGCGATCGGGATCTCGGTAACGGACCCACCACCACACCGCGGGCAGGAGGAAGAATCCCCACGGTAGGAAGCGCGTGAGATGTGCCAACACGGCCTCCAGTCGATACGTGACCGCGCTACGGAAATACCAACCGAGGTAGTCGGTCATGACCACGGCCTGGCCGTAGCTCTTCTCGCGCTGGAGGAGGTAGGGGAGGAACCACGGGAGTGCGGTGAGCACGATCAGGCCGAGACCCAGGGGCAGGCGGAGCCGCTTGACGCCACTCCAGCCTTCCGTGACGAGCGACGCGGCGATGGCGGCCACCAGCAGACTCAGCGCGGCCGGCCCCTTGCTCGCAAGTCCGCCCCCCGCGCAAAGATAGAAGCCGAGGAGCGGACGCCACGCAGAGGGCGCGCGGCCCGAGGCGAGATAGAAATAGAGCGCCCAGCCCATCCATGCGGTCAGCATCATGTCCGTCAACACCTGATGGGCCATGAAGAAGTAGAAGGGGCTGGTGGCGAGGACGAGGGCCGCGGCGAGGGCTACCGCGGCGCCCCAGAGCAGGCGTCCGATGGCGAACACGGCGAGCAAGCCCGTCACCGCGGAGATCACGGAGGCGATGGGCGCCGTGGCGTCGGTGACCTTGCGGAAGGGAAGCGCGAAGACGGCCACCGTCCAAAAGAAGAGCGGCGGCTTGTTGAGGTAGATCTCGTCTCGCACGCGGGGCAAGATCCAATGCCCGTGCTCGACGGCCTCGCGGGCGAGCAGGCTATAGCGCGCCTCGTCCTGGTTGTCGAGGGGGCGCCGACCCAGGGGCAGGGCGAAGATCACCGCGCATGCGAGAAGGAGGGCGGCCAGGGCGAGAGTCACGTGGCGCGAGGTGATCCGGCGAGGAGCGGCGCGGCGGTGGGAGGCGCTGCGGTTCAGATCACGCCCGCACGTCGCGCGCGGTCGGCGATCTTCTTCGCGCGCGTGAGATGGGGCTGATCCATCATCTGACCCTTCCAGGCGAAAGCTCCCGCGCCCTTGCCTGCGTGCTCGGCGAAGGCGGCGATGAGGGCGAGGGCATCCTCCGCCTCCGCCTTCGAGGGCGTGAACTCCTGGTTGATCACCTCGATCTGGCTCGGATAAATGGACATCTTGCCGCTGAAGCCCATGGCCACGCCCTCCCGACACTCTCGGCGCAGCCCGTCGAGGTCGGGAATGTCCGTGTACACGGTGTCGAGCGACTCCACCCCGGCCGCAGAGGCGGCCACCGCGCACATGACCCGCGCGTACCGCGGGATGTCGAGATAACGCCCCCCCTCGTCGCGCACCCGGGGCAGACCCATGGCCGCGGAGAGATCCTCGATGCCCCACGAGACGGCGGCCACCCGCGGGCTCGCCGTCGCCACCTCGGCGATGTTGAGGAGCCCCTGCGGGGTCTCGGTGGCGATGAGAATCATCTTCGTGGAACCGAAGGGCAGCCCGTGCTTCTCCTCCAGGCGCTCGAGCTCCGCGGCGACACGGCGCACGTCAGCGGCGCTGCGCGGCTTGGGTACGAGGTAACCGTCGGGCTTCGCCGCGATGGTCTCTTCGAGATCGGGCACCGCGTGCTCGGTGAAGATCGGATTCATCCTGATCCAGCGCTCCCGCCCGCCGAAGTCGAGGGTGTCCAGCCACCGGCGCACGAGGGGCCGGGTGGCGGGCTTGAGGGGCGGGGGGACCGCGTCTTCCATGTCGAGGATGAGCCCGTCGGCAGGAAGGGTGAGGGCCTTGGCGATCATCTTCTCCTGGCCGCCCGGCACGAAGTGGAGAGAGCGGCGCACGCTCAGGCTTTCTTCCGACGCAGCATGGCGGCCCGCCGGCACCGCATGACGAGATCGCCGTGTTGGTTGCGGGCGCGGTGCTCGAAGGTGACGATGCCCCACTCCGGACGCGACCTCGAGTCGCGCTTGTCCACCACTTCCGTCTCCGCGTAGATGGTATCGCCGTGGAAGACGGGCTTCGGGAACTCGACCTTCTCGAAGCCGAGATTGCCCACCGTCGTCCCCAAGGTAGTCTCGCTCACGGAGAGCCCCACCGCGACGCCCAGGGTGAAGAGGCTGTTCACGAGGGGCTTGCCGAACTCCGCCTGGGCCGCGGCGTGGAAGTCCACGTGGAGCGGCTGCGGGTTCATGGTGAGGCAGGAGAAAAAGACGTTGTCGGCTTCGGTCACGGTGCGACCAGGCTGGTGCTGGAACACCTGTCCGACCGTGAGCTCCTCGAAGAGCTTGCCGGCCATGGAGGGCCTCCGGTCAGCAGACGGGACGCTGCAACACCTGCGGATCGAGCTTGCGGAGCAGGAGCCGGCCGTCCGACGTGGAGCCCACGAGCTTGCCGCGCTCGGCGATCACCCGCCCGCCCAGGATGGTGACCGCGGGCCAGCCGGAGATCTGCCAGCCTTCCCACGGGCTGTAGTCGGTCACGTGGAAGTCGTCCTTGGTCAGCGTCTTGCGAATGGCGGGGTCCATGATGGCGAAGTCGGCGTCGCTGCCGGGGGCGATGACGCCCTTGCGCGGGTAGAGGCCGAAGATCTTCGCGGCGTTGGTGGCGGTGATGTCGGCGAAGCGCTCGAGGCTCATCCCGCGTTTGCCCACGCCCTCCGTGAAGGCGATGCCGAGCCGCGCCTCCGCGCCCACGTTGCCGCCCGTGACGTCCTCGATAGTGCGCCCGCGCAGCTTGAGCTCGAGGCTGGTCGGATACTCGTCGGTGGCCAGGGTGGAGAGCCCGCCATAGACCAGTCCGTCCCACAGCGCCTTCTGGTCCTCAGGGAACTTGAGGGAGGGATAGGTGTGGGAGCAGAAGCCGCGCGGCGTCTTGTAGTACTCCGCGTTGAAGCAAGCGTACTGGTGGAGCGTCTCGCCGTACACGGGCAGGCCGAGGGAGCGCGCCTCACCGATGGCCTCCACCCCTTCCCGGGCCGAGGTGTGGACGAAGTACACGGTAGCGTCCACGGCCCGCGCCAGCGCGATGGTGCGGCGGAACGCCAGCAGCTCGGAGAGCTTGGTGTGGACGAGGTGCATGTTCGTCCCGTCCATGCGGCCTTCCTCGCGGAAGCGCTCGTAGTTGAACTGGACGAGGTCCTCGTCCTCGCCGTGGACGACCATGATACCGCCGTGCTGGGCCGTCTTCTCCATGGCGAGGCCGATGCGCCCGAAGTCGAGACGGTTGCCGGCGCGCTTCGGATGCGGGGGGAGCACGTTGGTGGTGAAGACCTTGAACGACGGATGCCCGGCCTGGATCGCCTCGGGCATCTGCTCGAACACGCGCAGGGGCAGGGCGCCGGCCAGCGTGATGTGGAAGGCATAGTCCACGTGCGACTGCCCCTTCCACCGCGCCGCCCGCTGCTCGAGGACGGGCATGATCTCGCCGCCTGGCCGCACGTAGCAGAAGTCGATGTGGGTGGTGGTCCCCCCGCACGCCATGCCCCGCGTGTCCTCCTCGGGGCCGAGGGTGATGGAGGGCGACTCGGGGTGCGACATGATGCCGTGGGCGAGGTGGGTGTGGGGCTCCACGCCGCCCGGGGCCACGATGAGGCCAGAGGCGTCGATGACCTTCGTGGCCTCGCTGGGCAGGGTACCCGGCGCCCCCAGCACCGCGATGCGCCCGTCCTGCACGCCCACGTCCCAGGAGCCTACCCCCTGAGGCGTGATGACACGTCCGCCGCGGATCACGAGGTCGAGCACGCGCCGAGCCTAGCCCAACCTGCCGAGGCCGTCAAATGATGCTATACCGTGTACGAGGTGAGCAGAGGGTTGACGCCCACCGCGTGTCAATGCTAGCTTTTCGCGCGCGGAATTGGTGACCAGTACGGTCATTCCCATCAGCTGGCCTATCTAACCGAAGGGGGAAGCCAACGATGCCTACACTCCGAGCGAGCAAGAAATGGCGTCTTCTGGGGGCCCTTGGGATAGCAGTGCTTATTGCGGGAGGATGCGCCAAAGGACCGACAACCACCACTGGGATGCCCATTACCAGGCTCACCGGAGCGCAAGAGGTTCCTCCAGTGGGCGGCAACCTCTCGGGCACGACCGACATCGTCATCTACCAGACCAAGTGTCCTACGTCCACCGGTTCGCTCGCCTGCCCGCAGGCCATCGGCACCGTCACGGTCGACGGGTTCACCCCAACCGCGGCCCATGTTCATCGCGGGAAAGCTGGGGCGAACGGCCCCGTCGTCATAACCTTGACCAAGACCGGTCCGAATACCTTCGCGGTGCCTGACCGCACGTTCGTCAACGACGCGGACCTTCTCGCGTACAACGACAACGAGCTCTACGTCAACGTGCACAGTGAAAAGAACCCGAATGGCGAGGTGCGGGGTCAGTTGCGTCCGACTCCGTAGCATCCTCGAGGTTTTCGTCTCGCGATAGAGCCCGCCTCGGCGGGCTCTATCTGTTTGTGCCGCGCTGAGACCCGTCGAATGGCAAGCCCGGTGAACGGTTGCCCGCACGTGGTGGGAAAGCCCGCTCCGCGCGCATGACATCCAAAACCATTCGCGGATGTTGGGTCATCGCGCCGATGACGGCTGGTCACGAAAGTCGGCCGCGGCGAGCGGGCGCTTGGTGCTATAACTCGCGCATGCATGACCTGGGACCTGAAGACGTGCGGCGACTCGCGGCCGCGCTGTCCATATCCTTGGATGGCGAGGACGCTATGGAGATCGCCCATCGGCTGAATGCATTCCTCGACGCGCTGGGCGCTCTGGATGGGCTTCCGCTGGACCGCGTGGAGCCCTGGCCCACGAGCCCCGAGGGCGTGGTGTGAGCATCGGCAACACCGACGAGCTCGCCTTCGCGAGCGCGTCGCGGCAGGCGGCGCTCATGCGCGAGAAGCGCCTCTCGTCCGTGGAGCTGGTCACCGCGTATCTCGAGCGCATCGAGCGGCTCGACGGCCGGCTACGTGCCTTCATCACCGTGTGCGGGGAGAGCGCGCTGGTGGACGCGAAGCGGGCGGAGAGCGAGGCGGCGAAGGGTCAGTGGCGCGGGCCGCTGCATGGCATTCCCTTCGCGGTGAAAGACCAGCTCGACACGGCGGGCATCCTCACCACCTCGGGCTCGGCCCTCCTCCGCAGCCACGTGCCTACCGAGGACTCCACCGTGATGGCGCGGCTCATCCAGGCCGGGGGCATCCTCATCGGCAAGCTCAACCTGACCGAGTTCGCCCTGGGGGGGACGCTCCGCTTTCCCTACGGCCAGCCACGCAATCCGTGGAACGACGAGCACGACCCCGGCGGCTCCTCCTCGGGATCGGGCATCGCCGCCGCGGCCGCGCTCTGCTCGATCACCCTCGGCGAGGACACGGGCGGGTCGGTGCGGAGTCCCGCCTCCTACTGCGGCGCGGTGGGACTCCGGCCGACCTGGGGACGCGTCTCGCGTCACGGCTGCTTCCCCGCCGCGTGGTCCATGGACCAGGTGGGCCCACTCACGCGCACGGTGGAAGATGCTGCTCTCGTACTCGGCCTCATCGCCGGCTACGACGAGCGGGACCCGACCACGAGCCGCAGCGCGGTGCCCGACTATCGCGCCGCGCTGAACGCGGGAGTGAAGCAGCTCCGGATCGGCGTGCTCACCGAGCTCGTCGACGGCGCCGACACGCATCCCGAGGTCCGCGGGGCGGTGCGGGAAGCGGCGCGCGCGCTCGCTGGCCTGGGCGCCCACGTGGAGGACATCTCGCTGCCCCTCATCCCGCACGCGGGCGGCGTCTTCATGGCCCTCTGCGACTCGGAAGCGGCGGGCCGGCATCAATCCTGGCTCACCACGCGGCCCGGAGAATACGACGCGGGGACCCGGCGTCGCCTCGTGGCGGCGGGTCTCATCCCCGCCACCGCCGTGCACCGGGCCGCGCGCGCCCGCGCCCTCATTCGCGAGCAGATCCTGGCTGCGCTGGGGAGGCTCGATCTCCTCCTCGCTCCCACTTCGCCGCACCCGGCGCCCCCCATCGCGAGCCACACTGCGCCCGTCGCGAGCAAGGAAGAGGCGGGGCGGCGATTCTTCGGTCGTCGCTCCTACACCACGCCCGCGAGCCTCGCCGGTGTGCCCGCGATCTCGCTTCCGTGCGGATTCACCACGATCGGGCTGCCCATCGGACTCCAGCTCATCGGCCGACCCCTCGCGGAATCCACCGTGCTCGGCGCCGCTCGGGCGTGGGAGAAGGCAGCCGCCCTCTCTGACCGGCGACCCTCATTTCCGACGACGCCGTCGCGATCGTAGCGCTCGTCCGATCGTCAGAGACCGCTGATGGAGCTGGCTCTGCCCCTAGGAGCCTATCGGGGAAAGCGCGCATGACGTTCTTGACCAAGCGCTTGCCGCTCAAGCCCCCCTCCGACTGTCCTAGTGGGGGACGAGGGCCCAGAGCGGATCGAGATTCTTTCGGTCCGGCTTGAGGAGCCCGACGCCCGGGGCGTTGACCAGCTCGACGATCTTGTCGTTGATGGGCGTCTTGACACCGACCTGCTTCCCCTGGTCAGACACGTATCCGTTCAGATAGTTGATCTCGGTGCGCCGTCCCTTCATCACGTCCTGCAGCATGGAGGGGCGTCCCCCCACGCGGCTTTTGGCGTCCCGCGCCATCTCTGCTTCGACCTCGGCCAGGCCCTGGCCCTGGGTGGCGTCCACGAAGCGCTGGGCAGTGATGCTGTAGATCGGCTCCACCTCGTAACCGCGGGCGCGTCCGACCTGGATCACCTCCGCCGCGGTGAACACGGCGATGCGCCGGGGCACGTCGGCGGTGCGCGCCTCTGCGGAGTCGTAGCCGGACAGACCGGAGATCGGATTGACCATGCAGTTGACGGCGAGCTTGGACCAGCGCTCGCCCCACAGGTTGGTGGTGACCTTGGTGGGCGCGACGTCGTTCATGATGCGGGCGATCTCCTGCGCCCGCTCCGTGTCCTTGCCGTCGTGCTCCCCGATCTTGAAGCCGAGGGAGCCCGTGTCGGTGCGGATGGCGTGGCCCGCCTCGTACATGCCCGCGCTGATGGTGATGACGCAGCCGAGGGTGCGCTCGCGCCCCGCGACGTTCGCCACGCGCTCGTCGTTGATCCCGTTCTGGAAGTCCACGACCACCCCGCTGGGCGCGCGAAGGTTTGCCACCGCCATGGCCGTCGCCCATTCCGTGTCGTAGCTCTTCACGGAGATGAAGACGTAGTCGAAGGGCTCGCGCAGGCCCTGCATCTCGTGGAAGTGCAGCGCCTTGACGGGCACCACGTGCTCGCCGCAGGTGCCGGACAGCCTCAGCCCCACCTTCTTCATGGCCTCCACGTGCTCCGGCCACTGCTCCATCAAGGTCACGTCGTGGCCCGCCTTGGTCAGCATGCCGCCGACGACCGAGCCGATGGCCCCCGCTCCGATGATGCCGATTCTCTTTGCCATGTCTCCCCTCGCCCTGGGTGATGAGTGCGTGTCCGTCGTGGACAGGGGCCGAGTCTACCAAACCGCGGGCGCAGTCGGCGACGGGCGTTTGAGTCCCGTGCAGCTTTTGGGTATAAATGAGCCCCCATGCCCACCGATCTCCTCGCCCTCGCCCGCGAGCGGGCGCAGACGAATCTCTTCTGGCGCTATCTCGATGTGCAGGTGGACGAAGCGGGCGACGGGTGGGTGAAGTTGCGGGTGCGCGTGCGCGATCCGCTGCGCAATGCGGTGGGCGCCCCCGTGCACGGCGGCGTCCTCAGCGCGCTGGTGGACATGGCGGTGGGCGGCGCCCTCAGCACCACCAACGAGAACGCGGCGGGCGGCGTTGGACAGACCACCCTCGACCTCAACGTCAGCTTCCTCGCCGCGGCCAGCGATGGCGAGATCCGCGCAGAGGGACGGCTCCTCCGTCGTGGCCGCAGCATCGCCTTCGGCGAGGCCCGCATCACCGACGGCGCGGGCAAGCTCGTGGCGGTTGGCCGCGCGACCTACATGCTCCTCTCACCCAAGTCCTAGGCCCGAACCAAGGATCAAAGGAGACCCCGTGGCCACCAAGATCATCTTCGCCCCCAAGATGCCCGATCCCATCATGGACCTCGCCCGCGCCATGGTACCCGCGGGTTACGAGATGGTCGTCAGCGAGCACGACGATCCCAACTTCCTCAAGCACGTGGAGGGCGCCGAGTACTACATCGGCTTTCCGCGGGCGGGGATGAGCGACGCCTTCTTCAAGTCCGGGGCCAAGCTCAAGCTGGTGCAGCTCATCAGCGCGGGCTACGACCGCATCGACGTGCCCGCGGCGAAGCAGGCAGGCGTTCCCATCGCCAACAACGGCGGAGCCAACTCGGTGGCGGTGGCCGAGCACACCATCATGCTCATCCTCGCCGTGTACAAGAAGATGGCCTTCCATCACATCAACGTGACGCACGGCAAGTGGCGGGTGGGCGACTTCGCCACCGCGCGCACCTACGAGCTGGCCGGGAAGACGCTCGGCATCGTGGGCCTCGGCACCATCGGCAAGAAGGTCGCCCGCCGCGCCGAGGCCTTCGACATGGACATCCAGTACTACGACGTGATCCGGCTCACCGAGGATCAGGAGGATGCCCTCGGGGTGAAGTTCGCCCTCTTCCCCGAGCTACTCGCTTCCTCCGACGTGGTGAGCCTGCACGTCCCCCTCAACGATCAGACCCGCAAGATGATGGGCGCCCGCGAGTTCGCCATGATGAAGAAGGACGCCATCTTCATCAACACGTGCCGCGGCCCCGTCGTCGACGAGGAGGCCCTGCGCCACGCGCTGCTCTCCAAGCAGATCGCCGCGGCCGGCCTCGACGTGATGGTGGAGGAACCGCCCCTCATCAACCACCCGCTCTTCGGCTTGGAGAACGTGACCTTCACCCCGCACTCCGCGGGACCGACGTGGGAGAACTGGACCAAGGCCTTCCGTAACGCCTTCGACAACGTGCAACGGGTGGCCCGCGGCGACAAGCCGCTCTGGGTGATTCCCGAGCTTCGCTGAGGAGGCATGCGCGGCGGGAGGGTCAGATGGTCGCCGATCCTCCCGCCACTCCGTCTAGCTGGTATCGACGCTGGCCAGCTTGATGAACCAGGCCGTCCACTTGTTCCATGCCCCGAACTGGGTGGGCAGCTTGTCCTCGGTGCTCGACACGCCGTGGCCCGCGAGGTTGTGCATGGTCACGGTGTGGTGGCCGAGAAACGACTCGTCCTCCCCGTAGAGGCTAAAGTCCAGGAGCACGTGGTCGATCGGGTCGCTTCCGTAGTTGGTCACCCGGGCGTGTACGACGAGGTCTCCGCGCGTGTTCGAGCGACACCAGAACCACTCGATGCCGAGCGCGCCCTGCCTGACCGTGCGCACCTTGCCGGTCTCGATGGGCGCCGCGCGAGGGGGAGCGACCGCCGAGGCGGGTTCCTCCGGGCACCATTGCCAGCCGAATCGGCCCGAGAGCCTATCGCCGGTGTTGTCATTTTTCGACGCGGAAGCAGACAACATCCATACCGAGAGCACGATCACCAGCACGAGCAGACCGAGCCCGGCCCCCGCGGTGACCAGCGGACGGGCAACGACGATGCCCATGATCCGGCTCCGCGTAGAAGTTTCCTGCTGGATATGAGGTCGCCGCACCGTCGAAGAAGTTGACGACCCGCTCCTGCCGCCGTTTCTGGAGCTCATGTCTCTCGCAGGTTTCCGTGAATCGACCGCCATATCGGCCCAGGAACGGAGCATGTGGCGTGCCAGCATTCAACTCGGCGGATTCGTGGATGTGTCCCTGACGGCGGGCCTCGTTACCGTGGAACGATTGCCGTGTAATCTTGCCGCATGAGAAAAACTGCGCACGCGGCTTGGCCGGGTGGCGATCGCGTTTTGGTATCATCGGCGATAGAGAGGGCTGGATGGACCTTCGGCGCTTCTTCGATCGGGCGATCCGTGCGAGTTTCCACGATCTCGCGCTCCCGGGCGACCCGGCGGCGCCCTATTTGGGCGATCTCCTTACTCGCTTCGTCCGCATCGAGAATCTCTTTCCGAGGGGGACGAGCGTGCCGAGGCTCGAGACGGTCGTCGACATGATGCTGGAGGCGCAGGGAGCGTGGGATGTCGACTCGCCCGACTTCCGTCCTGAGCATGAGGTCAGCGTCCGGAGACACATCGGCGACTACACGCTGTTCATGACGGGGATTTTCCCCGAGCGGGTCGAGCGCACCTCCGCCACGAGCTTCTACATCTCCCAGGGCAAGCAGGCCTACCGCTTCGTCTCCGAGCACGCACGCTCGAGGGCACGCGACGCAACCACTCCCTACCGGCGACTCGCCGAGCGCTTCGAGAGCTACGCCAGCGTCCTCGACTACACCCGCCGCGTCCACTTCTTTGACGCGCCCACCCACCCCTTCTTCCGGCTGCTCTTCGACTGACCGTCGCGTCAGCCGGCTCGGCAACCGCGTGGCCGGCTTGGACTAGATATCGAGTTTCGGACGGCGCTCCGCCCATCCCGTCGCCTGCTCGTAGGCCTGACCCAGGCGGAGGGTGGTCGCCTCGTCGAACGGGCGACCGACGAGCTGTATGCCGATGGGCAGTCCCGCGGCGGAGAACCCACAGGGGACCGAGAGGACAGGCAGGCCGAGGGCATTGAAAGGGCGCGTGAGGCGCGAAAAGCGGCCCATGCGCTTGACCACGTCCTCCGTGGTGCCAGACTTGGCGTGGGCCAGCGATGGCGCCGGCTCGGGGATGCTCGGGGCCACGAGCACATCCACCTTCGAGAAGATCTCCGCGATGAACTCGCGAGTGAGGCGGGCCCGCAATCGAGAGCCTTGGAGGTAATCGTAGGCGGACACACGCAGACCAGGGGCGAGGCGCGCGAGGACGGCGGGCTGGAGCTCGCCCGGGCGCTCCTTGAGGATCCGCGAGTGAATGGCCGCGGCCTCGGCGGCGACCATGGTGTTGTTGCAGGCGGCGACCATGGCATGAGGATCGGGAACCGTGAGACTCGTCACGCGCGCGCCCAGCTTCCCCAGCTCGACGATGGCTGCACGGACGGCCTTGTCCACCTCCGGATCGAGACCGTCGAAGTAGTAGTTCTCGGGAACCCCGACGCGTAGGCCCCGCACGGGCTCGTCCAGGGCTTTCACGTAGTCCGGGACGTCATGATGGCTGGAGGTCGCGTCGAGCGGATCGTGGCCGGCGATCACGCCGAGCATGAGTGCGCAGTCGCGCACCGTGAGGGTCATGGGGCCGATGTGATCATGCGACCACGACAGCGCCATCGCGCCCGCCCGACTCACCCGGCCATAGGTCGCCTTGAGGCCGACGATGCCGCACGCGGCGGCGGGAAGGCGAATGGAGCCGCCCGTGTCCGTGCCGAGGGCCCCTGCGCAGAGACGCGCCGCCACCGCGCCGCCCGAACCGCTCGACGAGCCGCCCGTGACGTGACCGATCCGCCACGGATTCTGCGCATCGCCATGATGGGCGTTGTCGCCGAAGGGGCCCATGGCCAGCTCGCTCATGTTGAGCTTGCCGAGGGTGATCGCGCCCGCTCGCGTCAGGCGCGTCACCGCCGTACAGTCGCGGGGAGAGAAGAAGTAGTCGGGCGTCTTGGTCCCGCAGGAGGTAGGCAACCCCTTGATGGCGCACAGATCCTTGTAGGCGAGCGGCACCCCGTGCAGTGGACCGCGCGGCGCCTCCTGCTCGAGGGCCCGCGCGCGCGCCAGTGCTCCTTCGGCATCAACGGAGATGAAGGCGCGCAGGGTCGGATTGCTCTTCACGATGCGATCCAGATGTCCCTGCACCGCTTCCACGGGCGAGAGCTGTTTCGCCCGAATCGCGCCCGCCAAGCCGGCCATCGTCTCATTGTTCATGGAATGTCCTCGTGCCGGTGACCATACCTCAACCGGCATGTTCGTGCGTGCCGCTTCTTCGGGGCGGCCCGCTCACATCCCGAGGTAGGCGCGCTTCACGTGCGCGTTGCCGAGCAGCTCCGCCCCACTCCCCTCCAGCACCACGCGCCCGTTTTCCAGGACGTAGCCGCGGCGGGAGAGGGCGAGGGCCTGGCGCGTGTTCTGCTCCACGAGGAGCACGGTGGTGCCGAGCCGGTTGATCTCGCCGATGACGCGGAAGATCTCCTTCACCACGATGGGAGCCAGGCCCAGCGACGGCTCGTCCAGCATGAGCACGCGCGGCCGCGCCATGAGGGCCCGCCCGATGGCCAACATCTGCTGCTCGCCCCCCGACATGGTGCCCGCGGCCTGCCCCCGACGCTCCTGGAGGCGCGGGAAGAGGCCGAAGACCTGCTCGAGGCCATCGCGACGGCGTGCTTTCGCCGCGGAGACGTAGGAGCCCAGCTCGAGGTTCTCGAGCACGGTGAGGCTCGGGAAGATCTTCCGTCCCTCCGGCACCTGCACCACGCCGCGCTCGACGATGGCATGGCTCGGCAGACGGTCAAGGCGCACGCCGTCGAGGAGGATCTGGCCGGCCCGCGGGGGCAACAGGCCCGAGATGGCGCGCAGCATGGTGGTCTTCCCCGCGCCATTGGCGCCCACCACGGAGAGCGTCTCCCCCGCCTCCACCGACACGGATACTCCGCGGAGCGCGGGCAAGTCACCGTAGGCGACCTCGACGTCGCGCAACTCGAGCAGGCTCACGTCTCCTCCCCCAGGTAGGCCTCGATCACGCGCCGATCGCGCGCAACGTCGGCCGGCGCCCCCTCGGCCAGCTTCTCGCCGTGATGCAACACGATCAGTCGATGCGACAGCGCCATGATGGCCTGCATCACGTGCTCGATGATGAGGAGGCTCACCCCCCGGCCGTGGATCAGGCGGATGAGGCCGATGATCTCCTCGATCTCCGTGGGATTGAGCCCCGACATGGCTTCGTCGAGGAGCAGCATGTCAGGCCGGGTCGCCAGGCCGCGCGCGATCTCGAGACGCTTGCGGTCGGAGAGGGTGAGGCTTCGGGCCGGCGCATTCCGGCGCGGGCCCAGGCCCACGAAGTCTACGATCTCCGCTGCCGATCGTCTCGCGGCCGTCGCGTCCGCTCCGCGGTTGAACGCTCCGACCATGACGTTCTCGATCACGGAGAGGCCGGCGAAGGGCTGGACGATCTGGAAGGTGCGCGTGAGTCCGAGCCGGCAGATAGCGTGGGGCTTGGCGCCTACGATGGAGGTGTCCTTGAAGCGGATCTCGCCCGCGGTCGGAGCGTGAAAGCCCGCGACCAAATGAAAGACCGTGGTCTTCCCTGCTCCGTTGGGCCCGATGAGCCCGACGATCTCGCCCGCCTCCACCTGGAGATCGAAGTGGCTCACGGCGAGGAGGCCACCGAAGCGCTTGGTCAGGCCCGAGATCTCGAGGAGGCTCATGGCTTCCCCCGCATCCCGTGCTCGCGCACCAGGCCCATGATCCCCTTTGGCAGGAACGAGATCACCAGAATGAGGACGGCGCCATACAACATCACATCGGCGCCCGCGCGCCCACGCAGCGCGTAGCGCGTCAGCTCGGACAACGGCGTGAGTACGAAAGAGCCCAGCACCGGGCCGAGCACGGTGCCCGCGCCCCCCACGATGGCGGGCAGGAGGGCGCCGATGGACACGCTCGGCCCGAAGGTGATGGTGGGATCGATGTAAGCGAAGTACTGTGCGTAGAAGGTGCCGCCGAGGGCGGTAAGGAACGAGGACAGTGCCATGGCGCGGAGCTTGGTGCCGAGGGCGTCCACGCCCGCCGTCTCCGCGGCATCTTCGTTCTCGCGCACCGCGGCCAGGGAGAAACCGAGGCGGGAGCGGCCGATCTTCCAGGTGAGGGCGAGAGCGAGCATGCCCATGACGAGGATGACGTAGTAGTAGGGCACCTTGTCCGAGAAGATGAAGAGGATCGGCTCCGCTCGTGTGGTCGGCACCACCAAGCCGAGCGACGATCCCACCGCCTTCGTGTTGACGGCCACCACGCGGAGCATCTCCGCGAACGCGAGGGTGACCAGAGAAAAGTAAGGCCCCCTGAGCCCATAGCGAAAGGAGAGATAGCCCTCGAAGAGACCGAAGGCGGCCGCGAGGGCGCCGCCCAGCGCCATGCCGAGCCACGGCGTGAGCCCGGACTTGAGCAGGAGCAGTGTCGAGGTGTAGGCGCCAATGCCGAAGAAGGCGGCGTGGCCGAACGAGAACTGCCCGGCATAGCCCCCGAGCAGGTTCCACGCGATGCCGAGATAGGCCCAGAACAGCACCGTGATCAGCACCTCGAGCTGATACTTGGGCAGGAGCGGCGGCAGGGCCACGAGCGCCAGCAGGGCGAGGGCGCCCCCGAGCCTAGCGACCACGCGCGCCGCCGAAAAGGCCCTGAGGGCGGAAGAGAAGCACGAGCACGAAGATCAGGAACACCACGAGCTGCTTGAGGGAACCGGGGAGCAGCGCGGCCCCCAGTGATTCGGCGAGGCCCACGATGAAGCCCCCCGCCAGGGCGCCCACAAAGTTGCCCATGCCGCCCAGCACCACCACCACGAAGGCCATGATGTTGAACGACTCCGCCACGTCGGGGGCGACGTAGAAAAATGGCGTGATGAGAGCGCCCGCCACCGCCACACAGGCGGAGCCCAGGCCGAAGCTGGCGGCGCGGATGCGCCCCACGTTGATGCCCACGAGGGCGGCGCCCTCCGGCTCCTCGGCCAGGGCGCGCAGCGCCTTGCCCACGTCGGTGAGGCGCAGGAAGGCGAAGAGGGCCAGGGCCATCAGCACGGCACCCGCCGAGGCCACGAGTCTCGGCACCTCCACCAGCGCGTCGCCCACCGTGAAAGAGGCGCTCGAATACCAGACCTTCACGGTGCGGAAGTCGCCCTGCCAGAGCACGAGGGCGAGATTCTCGAAGAAGAGCGCGAGCCCCAAGGTGAGCAGGAGCTGGTTGTGCTCGGCGGCCAGCCGGTTGGGTTCGATGACAATCTTCTGGATGGCGACGCCGAGCAGAAAGAAGATGGGCGCGGTCACGATCACGGACAGGTAGGGGTCCACGCCGACGAGGACGAAGAGCCAGTACGTGGCGTACATGGCGAGCATCATCACGGCGCCATGCGCGAAGTTGATGATGCGGAGCACGCCGAAGATCAGGCTGAGCCCGCAGGCAACCAGCCCGTACACCCCTCCCAGGAGCAGTCCGCTGACGACGGCCTGAAGGAGCAGCCCCCAGGTCACGTCATCGCCCGGCCACGGAAGCCAATCCTGGACAACGCGGGCGGCTCAAAAAGGTCCCGACGCGAGGCGGGCGCCAACGAAGCAGATGGGCCTTTTTCAGCAGCCCGCCTAGCCCTTCCACTTGAGGACGGGAAAGATGGGCTTCGCCTCAGCGTACTTCGCGGGCCCCACCACCACCGGCTTGCCGTTCTGCACCTGGATCAGAGCAGGCATGGCGTAGATGTCCTCGCCCGCCTCGTCGAAGCGGATCGACTCCTGGGTCAGGATCTGATCGGTGAGGTTCGTCTTGGCGATGGCCTCGCGCAGCTTGTCGCGATCCATGGAGCCCGCGCGCTCGAGGGCGTCGCGGAGCACGAACATCACCTCGTAGCCCTGCACGCTATGGTTCGACATGGTGGTACCGAACTTCTTCTGGTAGGCGTCGAACACGGCGCGGGCGCGGGGGCTCTGCGGGTTGTGCCAGTAGTTGCCGTCGAAGAGCTGCTCGGTCAGCTCGCGATTCTCCGCGATGAATTTCGGGTTCGAGTAAGCAGCATTGGCCAGGCCCACCAGAGCGTTGACGCCGATCTTGAGCTTGGCCGCCGTCTCCGCGATGAGCTTGGAGTCGCCGTAGTAGCCGCTCACGATGAGGAGGTCGGGCCGGGACGCTTTGACCTTGGAAAGCTCGGACGTGAGATCGGGCGATCGCAAATTGTACGGAATGCGCTGCACCAGCTCGTAGCCCATGGTCTTGGCGAAGGCCTCCACGTGGTTGCCCATGGTGGTGCCGAAGTTGCCTTCTTCGTGCATCATGGCCACGCGACGAATGGGCACGTTGGCGTTCTTGGCCATCTCGAACATATTGCTCACGGTCAGGCTGGCCATAGCCTTGCCATTGGGCTGCATGCGGAAGGTGTACTTGAGACCGCCTTCCGTGAGGTTGTCGGCCACCGCGGCGAGGAGAAGAAAGGGCGTGCGGTTTTTCTCCGTCACCTGGCGCACGGAGAAGGCAACCAGGCTCGAGAAGGGCCCGATAATAGCCACCGCCCCCTGGTCGATGAGACGCGAGGCCTCGGAATTGCCCAGCTCGACCTTGTTCTGGGTGTCGCCGGGGAGGAGCGTGATCTTGGCGCCCCCCAACGACTTGATGCCGCCACCCGCGTTGATCTCGTCGGTGGCGAGGGTGAGACCGTTCAGGGCCAGGGCCGCCTCGAAGGCGAGCGGCCCCGTCACGGGCAGGATGTAGCCGACTTTGACCTCGCGCGTTTGCGCGCGGAGCACGGCGGGGAAGCCGGCCGTGGCCACGGCAACGCCTCCCACTTTGAGAAACGCCCGCCGGCTCACGTGTCCCGACCTCTTTCGCCTGTCGTCGATCATCGTTACCTCCGGTCAGAACAGGAGTAGATTCGCTCGGACGCGCGCGACACTAGCACCCACCTCCCCACCTGTCAACGCGACGCGGCGTAACAAGCGAATGAACCACTGGTGGTGGTCAACCACTGCTCAAAGTGCTGGTCAGTACCACTAGCCACGCCCCGTAAATCCCTGCCATGACATGGTTTCGCTTCGGCACGTCCATTGCTCTTATCGGACGGAGCGCCGATCCACTCATGGGCGGCCTTGGCCCTCGGATCTGTTCGCGGGAGGTAGCATGCCCCAGCCGGTTGCCGAGAGTAGCTACTGGGTCGAACCCAGTACGCACATGGTCTATCCCATGTCGTACCAGGCCTATCGTCGGACGCGTGAGGCTCAAGAAAAGCCGCCACCGAGACACTGCACCCTGGGCGCAGAGATCGATCGCCATGTCTGGCGCCAGTGGCAACGGCCGGCGGTCTCCGAGGTCGATGTGATCCTGGCTTTTCGCCAGGGCGCACCGCCTCGCGTCCAGCGGTTGGTAGGCGAAGTGCTTCGGGCTATTCGCCGCGGCCGGCCCGCTGGCGAGGCCATCCGCCATGCAGCGCGGCGGTTCGGGCTTCGACAGACGTGCGCGCGAGCATTCATTACCGCCGGTATCACGGTCGAGAGGCGGCCGCGAGAGGACACGATGCCGCTCGCCAAGGCAGGATCTCGAGCCTAACCCGACTGCCTTCCTACGACGACGCCGGCGAGTCAGCCGCCGTGCTCGCGTCCGCGGGTGTCGGGAGGACTCTGGATTTCGAGAGTCCCCCGATCAATAATCAGTGCCCCATGGACCTCGGCCACGAGCTGGTCGGCCAGAGCCCTAGCATGGTGGCGCTTCGGGAGAAGATTCGCGTCCTCCTCACACGTGAGGGACGAGCCCAGAAGCTGCCCCCCATCCTCCTCACGGGCGAGACGGGGACGGGCAAGGGGCTCGTCGCCCGTGTCATCCACCAGAGCAGCTCGAGATCGAAGGCGGAGTTCGTCGAGGTGAACGGCGCCGCCATTCCCGAGCACTTGCTCGAGTCCGAGCTCTTCGGCTACGAGCGCGGCGCGTTCACCGATGCGCGACATTCCAAGCCCGGCCTCCTCCAGGTGGCCCATCGCGGCACCCTCTTCCTGGACGAGATCGGCCTCCTTCCTCTCTCCCTGCAGGCCAAGCTCCTCAAGGTGCTCGAGGACGCGAGCGTTCGCCGGCTCGGTTCTACGCGGAGCGAGCCCGTCGAACTCTTCATCATCAGCGCCACGAACGAGGACCTCGAGACGGCGGTACGGAACCGGCGCTTCCGGGAGGACCTCTATCACCGTCTCGCCGTCATCACGCTTGCCTTGCCCCCGCTTCGGGAGCGCGGCGGTGACATCGAGCTCCTCGCGCAGACAGCCCTGGCCCGCTCGTGCACCAAGTACTCGGGGCCCGCGAAGCAACTGAGCCCAGATGCCCTCGCCGCTCTTCGCGCGTATCGCTGGCCGGGAAACGTCCGGGAGCTCAACAGCGTGATCGAGCGGGCGGTTCTGCTGTGCCCGACTCCGGTGATCCCCGTGGGCGCGCTGGGACTGGGGGCGACACCGGAGATCCTCGCCAGCGCTCCGTACGGGACGGCCGACGTGGACTTCGATGCGTTCCAACGCCAGCGCCTCAGCGAGGCCCTGGCTCGCACCGGATGGAATATCTCGCGCACGGCGGCCGTGCTGGGTGTCGCGCGCAACACCGTGCGGGCGCGCATTGCGCGCTACGGTCTCCGGAGCCCCACGGAGGGTGACGCGGCGACGACGGATCCGCGTCTCGGCCACGCCACGGGAGGGGGCGTGGGGGCGGACTCTACGTCGCCCGCGGGGGTAACGGAAGGCGCCGACGTCTTCCCGGCCCGGGCCGGCGTTGGGCCGGGCCAGCCCACGATCGCCGTGGTGCCGTTCCGCGTCGAGGGAGAGGATGAGGCCAGAGCCTACTTCGGGGACGGGATCGTGGAGGACATCGTCGGCGCTCTCGCATCGCTACGAGATCTCCGTGTCATCTCGCGCAGCTCGACGCTCCGGTATCGCGGCGCCACCGTCGATATCCGAGCCATGGGTCGGGAACTGAGGGCCTCCTACGCGCTCTCCGGTAGCGTGCGGCGTTCAGGAGCACGCATGCGAGTGTCCGTCGAGCTTGCCGAGACAGGGGGAGCCGCGGTGATCTGGGCCAGTCACTTCGATGGAGTATCGGAGGACCTCTTCACCCTGCAGGATCAGATCGCCACGAGTGTCGTCGGCACCCTCGCCCCCCAGGTCAGGGACGCGGAGCTTCGGCGGGCCCTCCGCAAGCGACCCGAGAGTCTGGAGGCCTACGACTGCACTCTTCGGGGCCTGGCTCAGCTCTACGTCCTCACCCCTCATCATTTCGAGGAGGCTCACTCCTGGCTCGAAAAGGCGGTGGCCCTCGATCCTGCGTACGCCATGCCGTACGCGCTACTTGCCATATGGCACAGCATTCGGGTCGGTCAGGGGTGGTCGTCGGACAGGGTGGCCGATCAGGCCGCCGTCCTGCGCTTCGCCACGGCCGCGATCGCACGCGATAGCTTTGATGCCATCGCCCTCGCCATGTGTGGTCACTCCAAGTCCATCCTGCGTTACGAGTTCGAAGAAGCGATGCTGCTGTTCGACCGTGCTCTCGAGGCGAGCCCGAGCAGCGCCATCGCCTGGATACGAAGCAGCCCGACCTATGCATACATCGGCGACCCCGACGAGGCGATCCGTCGTGTCGAAGAGGGGCTGCGGCTATCGCCCTTCGATCCGCTCCTTTTCCTAGCCCACACGGCGTTGAATCTCGCCCACTACGTCGCCGGCCGCTACGACGAGGCGGTACAGTGGGGCCGAAAAGCCCTAGAGGAGAATCCCAGCTACACCGCGAACCTCAGATTGCTCGCGGCAAGCCTGGCCGCCGCAGGCCAGGAGCAGGCGGCACGCGATATCGGACAGGCGTTGCTCGAGGCGGATCCGGCCTTTCAAGTCGCACGCTTCGTGGCCACCTATGCTATCCGCGATCCCGCCCGGCAGGACCAGCTCACCGCGCACATGCGCCGGGCAGGGCTCCCGGGCTGATCATCTGAGCCTGCGTGAGCGCGCGCCCGAGATTGAGCCGGCCGCCGCTCACACACGTGAGCCGCGGCAACAGGTCCACCGTCCCCATGAGGCGGAGCTTGAGGTCTCTTGCGCTGCTCTTCGGATACTTCGACTTCAGCAGGGCCGCTGCTCCACTTACCTGCGCGGCCGCGGCCGACGTTCCAGTGTAGCGACCGTATCCGCCCACGGCCGTGCCGGCCAGCGAAGCATGCGTGCTCATCACCTTGACGCCCGGAGCCGCGAGATCCACGGTCGTACACCCGAAATTGGATATCGCCGCCCTCTCGTCATACCGGTCTGTGGCCATCACCACGATGGCGGAATCCCGGCAAGATTCGGCGTACCGGGCAGGCACGAGGGGATATTGGTCGTTGTCGCTTCCCGTATTGCCGGCTGCCATCACCACGAGGGCGCCGCGATGGCCTGCGTAGGCGACAGCCTCTTCCAGCTCGATGGATCCAAGGCCCAGGTCGAAGCTCAGATTGATGATGCGAGCGCCGTTGTCCACGGCGAAGCGAATCGCTCGCGCGGCGTTCGCGGCCGCCGGTTGGACCATCACATCGAAGAATTTCACGGCCATGAGCTCGAGGCCGGCTACGAAGTTCGCGGTGGCCAAAATCGATCCGGCGAGCATGGTGCCGTGGCCATCCTGGTCCGTGAGGTCGTAGCCGAGCATGCCGCCCATGCAGCAGGCTCCGTGGATCTCCCGTCCGTCGACCCTGTTCGTCCACAAGTGTCCCTTGAACTCCTGATGCTCCACCATGATGCCGGAGTCCACGATCGCAACGACCACGGGCTCGCCCGTTCCCATCTCCTGCCTCGACATCTCATAGGGATCGATCCGCAGTAGCGCCTCCCGATCGGGATACTTGTTGGTGCCGCCAAGCAGCGGGGCCTTACGGTCGGAATACTCGTCACTGGGGTCAAGCGGGGTGAGAAAGTCCCGCATGATCCGGACCCCTGGGATGGCGGCCAAACGGTCCCGTATCGTCTGAACCTCGGACGCCACACCCTGAAGGAACACGATCGCCATACGGGCTTGGGTGTCTTCCCTAACCGTTGACCGCACGTCCGTCAGCACGCGCCGGAGCTCGGCGCGCGACTCTGGACCTTCCACGTCGATCTCCAGTCGGCGCTCGAGGTTATGCGGCATGGTCGGCCTCGGGCAGCGGCTCGCGCTCACGCTCGCTCTCTTTCTTGGCCTCATTGACGAGCGCGCAGAACAACGGGCACGTCGGTGCATCTGTCCCGGCGCCCTCGGTGAGCATGTTCAAGACCATTTGGGAAGCGAGCACGCCCGCCTCGTTGTCGAGTGGATAGTGCAGGCCGGCGACGATCCGGTTCTCGGCCACGCGGTGCGAAAGCCGGAAGAGCATGCCTTCCTGCACGAATGGCCGATCGGCTAATTTGATGACCTTGGCGATGAGGTCACTCTGAAGCGCATGCCCGGCAGGGAACGACGGCGTGACGGGAGGATCCACCATGGGCAGGATCGCGGGGCAGACTTGGGAGGGCCTGGGCTCGTGAAAGTGGTCCTTCAGGCACATGACTACGACCTCACCGATGCGCCGTGCGACCCGAATGAGCTCGTAGTTGGCCGGCGCGCTCGAGGGGTCGATCATGAGCATGCCGAGGAAGTACTTGACCACTCCCTCGGCTTCGTGCTGATCGATGATTTCCACGAAGCGCGGCTCGCGCTCGTCCGACATGCTGAGCACGGCGCGAAGCTCCTCACCTTTCTGCTGGAGGAGCCGGCCATGCATCTCCGAGAGCGTTCCAACGAGACGGGGCAACCAATCGGGATTCCGCGTGATGAACTCATTCAGGTAGACAGATGCCCGCAGCTCGGCATCCCAGTACTTCCGAAACCGAACCTTGTTGGCTTTTTCCTGGGCTGCGTCGTAGGCAACCTGCTTGTCGGCGGGCGGGTTCAGCGGGAGAGCCGCGGGAAACTCACCGAGGTTGAGCTGTTTCGGGAACTCCTGCGAGTTGTAGCGGACGCCGGTCCAGACGTCGGACTGGGGACCCACGACCGTGTTGGTATTGGTATTCGTGTTCGTATTGGTATTGCTCTTCCCCAGACGACCCATGGCTTTCTCCTCCCCTAAGGTTGTCGGACAGGATTTTCCGGTCGGGTCCCAGCGTCCGCAGGTCCCGACGGCTTCCCCATCTACAGAATCGTCAGCGATACCCACGAAGCGATGGCATCCACGCAGAATGACTACGGAATAAGCCACTCGGAGGCCTCAAAGCCTCAGCTGCCGCCCTCGCTGGCCCTAAGGGACACAAGCCCTCTGTTACCGCAAACTTACGCCCGGAACGGCTCTGTTCTGACGTCAGGTAGAGCCCTTTGAATGGAGGCCAGGGGATCTGCTGAGAATGGTCCGAGCGCAAGACAGCCGCACACTGTTCACTTGGTCCTGCGCGACGGGTTCCACGGCCATACTGTGTCCATCTCGATGGACGATCACGAAGTCTTCCGCGCTGTCGGTATCACCACAGACCCGACGCGTGCTCGGGCGGCCATGATCGCGATAGACGGCAGGGGTCGCACGACTTGCCTTGCCGTATCGATAATGCCGGGAAATCTGGCGGCGGCGTTTGAGATCGACACGATCAGGCATCCCCAAGTCACGATCAGCCTCCTTGGCGAGAGCACCGTCGCCTTCGAGGCCTCCACGATCTCCTCCCCATGACCCAAGACCGGCCGAGTCTTCCGAGGGTGAGAGTCTAACGCCCAGAGCCGGCGGACGCGGCCTTGACAGGCCTCGGGCTTGATGGTGCCATGGTGCCTCCATGCGGCGGACCATCGGCGAGATCGCGGCTTTCGTCACCAGCAAGAACGCCGGCCCCTTCCTGCTTACCCTCGACATCGTGTTCCCCGATCGCGCGACCTACGAGCGCTTCAAAGCGCTGAAGGCTCTCGACCGCGTCACCATCGCGGGGCTGTACGGCATCATGGCGGAAGACGTGCTGAAGATCATCGAGTTTGATCCGGCCTATGCGGTGAAAATCACCATGCGGCGGCCGCTGGGCTCGGGCGCTCTCGGCGAGAGCGACGTTTACGGCGCCCAGCAGCACGTGCCCCTAATGGAGCACGCCGTAGCCTGGGAGGACACATGAACGCGACGCGCATGACCATCCTTGCTCCTGAAGGCATGCTGGGCTACGGCATCCCCGTCCGGTCCATGGTCGAAGGCATGAAGCGGAACCCGGACGCCATCGCAGTGGACGCGGGCTCCACCGACCCCGGGCCGTACTATCTCGGCGCCGGCGTGCCCTTCACGAACCGGCGCGCCTTCAAGCGCGACCTCGGCATGATCCTCGACGCCGCCCGCGAGCGGCGCGTGCCCGTCCTCATCGGGTCCGCGGGAGGGGGAGGCGGGACCCCGCATCTTCAGTGGACGCTCGAGGTGTACCGCGAGATCTGCCGCGAGCGTGGCTACCACTTCCGCACCGCGGTGATCGGGGCCGAGGTGGACAAGGGCTGGCTGAAGCAGCAGATCGCGCGCGGACGCACCTCGCCTCTCGACCTCGACGCGCCGTTGACTCACGCGGAGGTCGATCGCAGCGTGCGCATCGTGGCGCAGATGGGCTACGAGCCCTTCATGCGCGCGCTCGACATGGGCGCGGAAGTCGTCATCGCGGGGCGCGCCTACGATCCCGCGCCCATCGGCGCCCTGCCCATGCGCGCGGGTTTCGACACCGGCCTCGTCATCCACATGGGCAAGATCCTCGAGTGCGGGGGCGCCGCCGCCTATCCACGCCACGGCTCCGACAGCCTCCTCGGCTTCATGGAAGAGGATGCCTTCGTGGTCGAGCCACCCAACCCCGACAAGGTGTGCACGGTCGCCTCCGTCGCCGCCCACACCCTCTATGAAAAGCCGGATCCGTACCTCCTCCATCTGCCCGGCGGCGCCATCGATCTCTCGCAGACGGTGTTCGAGCAGATCAACCCGCGTCAGGTTCGGGTGACCGGCACGCGCTGGGTCAAGGCTCCCGCTTACACCCTCAAGCTCGAGGGCGTGCGGCGCGCCGGCTACCGCACGCTGGCTATCGCGGGGGTGCGCGACCCCGTCCTCATTTCGCAGATCGACGCCTATCTGGAGAACATCCGCCAGCGCGTAGCCGAGACCTATCCCGATGGCTATCGCCTCATCTTCCACGTCTACGGCCGCGACGGCGTCATGGGGCGGCTGGAGCCCGTGAAGGAAATACGCTCCCATGAGGTGGGTCTCATCATCGAGGTCATTGCCGACGACCCCGACACCTCAGCGGCCGTGCTCGCGCTGGCGCGCTCCGCGGGCCTACACGTGACCTATCCGGGACGGAAGGCGATCGCGGGCAACCTCGCCTTTCCCTTCTCCCCGTCCGACATCAAGGCGGGCGAGGTCTTCGAGTTCAACGTGCATCACCTCGTCGTGGTCGATGATCCGCTCGAGCTGTTCCCCATCGAGATCGAGGAGACATGACGACAGGCCCCCTCGACCTGCTCATCAAAAACGTCCGGCTCGTGCGACCGCGGCAGACCGCCGTCGAGCGGATGGACCTCGGCGTGAAAGACGGACGGTTCGCCCGCATCGAGCGTGAGATTTCCCCGAACGATGCCCTGCAGGTCTTCGACGCCCGGGGCCTCCTCGGCTTCCCCGGCGTGGTCGACGCTCACACCCACGCGGGCATCTACGCGCCGCTCGCCGAGGACGCGGCCACGGAGAGCAAGGCGGCGCTGATGGGCGGCGTCACCGCCATGCTCACGTACTTCCGTACCGGCCAGTACTACCTGAACCGTGGCGGCCCCTATTGCGACTTCTTTCCCGAGGTGCTGCGCCAGTCCGAGGGTCGGTATTGGTGCGACTATGCCTATCACGTGGCGCCCATCGAGCGGGCCCACATCGACGAGATGGAGATGCTGGCCATCGAGCACGGCGTCCCCTCGTTCAAGATCTTCATGTTCTACGGCGGCTATGGCCTCCACGGCACCGCCGACCCCGCGGCTCAGCGGCGGTTCCTCATGCTGCCCGAGGGCGAGAGCTATGACCTGGCGCACTTCGAGTTCATCCTGCGCGGAGCGGCGCGTCTCATCGAGCGCCGGCCCGAGCTGCGCGACGTGGTCAGCGTGAGCCTCCACTGCGAGCTAGCAGACATCCTCAATGCCTACACGCGTATCGTCCAGGCGGACTCGAGCCTGACTGGGCTTCACGCCTACAGTGCGGCGCGGCCGCCGCATTCGGAGGGCCTAGCGGTGTGGATCGCCGCCTACCTCGCCAACGAGGCGACCTGTCCCAACGTGAATCTCCTCCACCTCTCGTCACGCAAGGCCATGGAAGCCGCTATGAGCATGCAGCACGTGTTTCCGCACATCGACTTTCGCCGCGAGGTCACCGTCGGGCATCTCCTCCTCGACACGAACGCCGCCGCGGGCGCGCTCGCCAAGGTCAACCCTCCCATCCGGCCCCGCGAGGACGTAGAGCACCTGTGGCAATCGGTGCTGAAGGGTGAGGTGAGCTGGATCGTGAGCGATCATGCGTGCTGCGCCACGGAGGTGAAGGTCGCCGCCGAGCGTCCCGACGACATTTGGCTCGCCAAGTCGGGCTTCGGAGGCACCGAGTATCTCCTCTCCGGCGTGTTCAGCGAGGGTAAGCGGCGTGGGCTGCCCCTCCATCGTATGGCCGAGCTCTGCTCGTGGAACCCGGCGCAGCGCTATGGCCTCCTTGCCAAGGGCGACGTGGCGCCGGGCTACGACGCGGATCTTGCGCTGCTCGATCCCGACCAGAGCTTCACGGTTCACGCGGCGGACTCGCCCTCGGCCCAAGGCTACACGCCGTTCGAGGGGCGAGAGCTCACCGGCAAGGTCACTGCGACCTTCCTGCGCGGAGAGCTCGTCTATGAGCGCGGGAAGATCGTGGGCTCCGCCCACGGCCGCTACGTGCCCCGCCCTTCCCTCTCTCCCTTCGTGAGGGAGAGGGCACGGTGAGGGTGGGCCGAAGATGTGCTCGACTTCTCCTCTATCTGCTCCCTTAGGGATCCGCAGTTCGAGCTGAGCCGCTCGCCGCGGAGTGATTCACCACTCTCCCTCATCCTGCCCTCTCCCCCTTCGCGGGCCGCAGTTCGAGCCGAGCCGCTCGCCTCGAGCGGAGAGGCGAGGGCTGGGTCAGGTCACGTTGCATCGCTCCTCAGCAAATGGGGGTGACTGCCCGCCGTTTCGGCAGCTTGCCGAGGCGCGGAGTTTGGAGTATCTCCCTAAACGAGCCACGTACGGGCGAAGTGGGGAAGGGACGAGGGACGCAGGGGGCTGGCATGGGCGTTGCTCCCTGGGACGCTACGCTTCGTATCGCCACGTGAGGAGGACACTGTGATATCCACGATTCGACTCGTCGCCCTACTCGTCTCCGCCGTCCTTGTGCTCGTGGGCCAGGCCCACGCTCAGGGCGCGGTGGAGCAGGCCACCTTCGACCTGCCCGCTGTCCGCGACCCGCAGCTGGGCTCGCAGATCGCCATCGCCGACGCGCTCGGCTACTTCAAGGATGAAGGGCTCAACGTCACGGTGAAGTGGCAGCAGTCGGGCGGCGACATCATCACCCTCATGGCGAGCGGCCAGCAGGGCGTGGCGGGGGGCGGCAGCTTCGCGCAGATCGTGCTGGGGGGCCAGAGGCTCCCCGTGCGCACCATCGCCCCGCTGGCGAATATCGCAGGCACCCAGGGCTTCGTGCTCTCACCCAAAACCAAGCTCGCCAGCCCCAAGGACCTCGAGGGCAAGAAGCTCGCGCACACCCAGGGCAACTCGCAGGTGCTCATCCTCGCCAAGCTCGCCAAGCAGTACGGCTTCGACGCCAGCAAGGTCACGCTGGTCAATATGCAGCCGTCGGAGGGCGTGGTCGCCGCCTCCAAGAATGACGTGGACGGCTTTCTCGGCTGGCAGCCCAACCTCTTCCGGCTCGTCAAGCTGGGAGGCACGATGTACACCACGGCCACCGTCTCGTACATCACGGGCAAGCCGGAGCCGCTCACCGGCGACAAGCAGCTCCTCCACGTCTACGCCTTCCTCCTCGCCTCGGACACGTGGATCAAGGAGAAACCCAAGACCCTCAAGGCGGTCATCCGCGCCCTCAAGCGCGGCAACGACTTGATGGTCAACGACCGCGCCAAGGCCCTCGACGTGCTCGAGAAGGCGCTCCGCATCGACGACAAGGACGCCCTCAAGGTCATGACGGACGCCAATCGCTATACCCTGGCCTTCGACGAGGACGCGGCGCTCGCCGTCCGTTCTCAGAGCGAATGGGCGCTGGATATCAAGCGCATTCCCAACCCCGTCTCCCCCGAGGATGTGTTTTCCACGGGGCTGATGTCGGAGATCGACCCGAAGCTCGTGACATGGAAGCCGAAGCGGTAAGACAGCCGGTGGCGGTCAGCGTCGCCGCCACGTCCTCGACCGCACCCGCGCGCATCTCACGACGGGGGCTCACGCGGCCCACCGTGATGGTGCTGCGCGCGGTGTCGCTCCTGCTCTTCTTCGTCCTCTGGTGGGGCGTGAGCCTCCTGAACGCGCACGTGTTCAAGGTGTTCAACCCCATTCTCCTCCCCGCGCCGGACGAGGTCTTGCGGACCGGCATGAAGATGGCGGCCTCCGGGGAGCTGCTCCGGCACATTACGGCGAGCCTCTCCCGCGTGCTGTGGGGCTTCGGCATCGCCGCTGCGCTCGGCATCGTGGTGGGCACCGCGCTGGGCCGCTCGAGACTCCTCGAGCATCTCGTGGAGCCGATGTTGGAGATGCTGCGGCCCATTCCGCCGCTGGCCTTTCTGCCCATGATGGTGCTGTGGTTCGGGATCGGGGAAGCCTCCAAGGTGGCCTTCATCACCTACGCTGCCTTCTTCCCGATCTTCACCACCACCATCGAAGGCATCAAGTACGTCGATCCCGTGCTCATCCGGGCCGCGGCGAGCCTGGGAGCGACGGAGCGGCAGATCTTCTGGCACGTCGTCCTGCCCGCGGCCACCCCGAACATCATCACGGGACTTCGGCTCGCCTTCGGGCTCTCCTTCTTCGTCATCGTGGCCGCGGAGTTCATCGCGGCCGACTCCGGCCTGGGCTTTCTCATCAACGACGCGCGGACGTTCTTTCTCGTCTCCAACATGCTGCTGGGGGCGGCGGTGATCGGCGTCATCGGCGTGCTCGCCAACGTGCTCCTGCGCAAGCTCGAGGGCCGACTCCTCCGCTGGCGCAGCCAGGCCCGGGGCCAGGCATGAACTCGATCCAGATTCAGAGCGTGTCGAAGAGCTACGCCGAGGGCACCCTCGCCCTCGACGAGGTGAGCCTGGAGCTGCCGGAGAACAGCTTCACCTGTCTCCTCGGCCCCTCGGGCTGTGGCAAGTCCACCCTGCTCAACATGATCGCGGGCTTCGTCGAGCCCACCACCGGCCACATCTTCGTGGACGGCCACGAGGTGACGCAGGCGGGAGCCGAGCGCGGAGTGGTGTTCCAGGAGTACGCGCTCTTTCCCTGGCGCACCGCCATCGAGAACGTGGAGTTCGGCCCCATGATCCGGGGCCTGCCCCGGGCGGAGCGTCGCACGGTGGCCCGCCGATATCTCTCCCTGGTCGGCCTCGCCGAGCACGAAAACAAGTACCCGCGCGAGCTCTCGGGGGGCATGAAACAACGAGTGGCCATCGCACGCGTGCTGGCCAACCACCCGTCGGTGCTCCTCATGGACGAGCCCTTCGGCGCCCTCGACGCCCAAACACGCGAGGTGATGCAGGAGGAGCTGCTGCGCATCTGGGAGCAGGACAAGAAGACGGTGGTCTTCGTCACTCACAGCATCTCGGAGTCGATCTTCCTCGCCGATCGCATCGTGGTCATGGCCACTCGTCCCGGCACCATCAAAGAGATCGTGGACGTGACCATGCCGCATCCGCGGGATCGCTCCAGCGCCGAGTTCGTGGCGCTGGAGCGCGAGATCAAGCGCCTCGTCCGCGAGGAAGTCGCCAAGCTCGGAGTCACCTAAAGGAGAGCTGCCCATGGCCCGCAACGTCACCGTCGCCGCTGCCCAGATGGGTCCCAACAACGAAGGCGTGAGTCGCGAGGAGATCGTCGAGCGCATGCTCGCCCTCCTCGAGCAAGCGAAGCAGCAGGGGGTAGAGCTGATCGCCTATCCCGAGATGGCGCTCACCACCTACTTCCCCAAGAAGATTCGCAAGGACTTCGATCAGTTCTTCGAGACGGAGATGCCGCCCAAAGCCTTGGAGCCCTTGCTCCGCCGTGCCAAGGAGGCGGGCATCGCCGTGCACGCGGGCTTCTGCGAGAAGGCCGAGGGTAAGTACTTCAACACCGCCCTCCTCACCGACACCGCGGGAAGATTCTGCGGGACATTCCGGAAGATCCACCTCCCGGGCACTCGGGAGCCGGACGGCTTTGCCCAGGTCTACGAGCCATACTATTTCGCCCACGGCGATACCGGCTACAAGGTCTTCGACGCCTGCGGGGCCAAGGTCGGCATCGCCATCTGCCAGGATCGTCGCTATCCCGAGAGCTACCGCGCCCTCGCCCTGCAGGGCGCGGAGATCATCCTCATCGGCTACAACACGCCCATCTCGGCGCTGGCTCTCGACCTCAACGAGCTCTGCATGCGGGCAGGCGCCTATGCGAACGCCTGCTTCGTGGTGGGCATCGCCAAGGCGGGCATCGAGGACAGCGTGGAGCTGATCGGCGGCTCTTGCATCATCAGCCCACAGGGGCAGGTCCTCGCCAAGGCCGCCACCACGGGCGACGAGCTCATCGTCTCGCGCATCGACCTCGATCAGATGACGCCGGTGCGTAAGCGCTGGAACTTCCTCGGGCGGCGCCAGCCTCAGCACTACGGCAGCTTGCTCCAGCCCGTGACCGAGAAGGAGACCCACCGATGAGAGCCGAAGGCTCGAAGAGGCCCTACCGCCGCGTGTCGTTCTCCACGCAGGAGCTATCGCGATGAGTCCGCACGGCGCAGCGCGCGTCGACACCATCGTGCGGGGCGGCAAGGTCGTGACCGCCTCCGACGTCGTAGAGACGGCCGTAGCCATCAAGGGCGACAAGATCGCTGCCATCGGCCCCGAGAATCTTTTGCCCCCCGCCGATCGCGTCATCGATGCCAGTGGCCGCTTCGTGCTGCCAGGGCTCATCGACTGCCATCTCCACATCGGCGCCGAGTACGACGACTGGAAGACAGCGGCCATGGCCGCCGCCCACACCGGCCTGACCACGCTGCTGCCCTTCGTGGTCTACGACGAGGGGGAAACGCTGCCCCAGGCAGTGGCCCGGCTGCGCGAGGAGGCGGAGTCGCTCTCCGTCCTCGACTTCGGCTTTCACTTCATCCTCAACCACGAGCCGAAGATCCTCGAAGGCATCACGGAAGCCTTCGGCATGGGCGTCACGTCGTTCAAGCTCTTCATGACGTACAAGAAGCGCCCCAAGCGTATGGTCTCCGACGAGTTCATCGCCAAGACCATGGACATCCTGGGGCGCCTGGGCGGAATCTGCCAACTGCACTGCGAGAACGGGGAGATCCTCTGCTACCTCGAGGACAAGGCCATCGCGGAGGGCCGCACCGCGCCCACTGACTTCCCTGCCACCTGCCCCGACTGGACGGAGGAGGAGGCGATCAACCGCGCCATCCTCATCGGCAAGCTCACCGAGTGTCCGGTCTACATCGTGCATCTTTCCACCAAGCTAGGGCTGGAGCGGATCAAGCGCGCGCAGGGAGAAGGCCAGCGCGTGTGGGCGGAGACCTGTCCGCAATATCTCCTCCTCAACGACAAGGAGATGGCGCGCCTCGGGCCTTTCGCCAAGATCGGCCCGCCTCTCCGTTCGGCGGACGGCGTCAACCAGGCCGCGCTATGGGCCGGCACGGAGCAGGGCTTCGTCTCCACCGTAGCGAGCGACCACTCCCCCCGCGTGCCTGCGGCCAAGGAGCCGGGACGTACGAACATCTTCGTGGACAAGGAGGGCAAGCCGATTCCCTTCGGCGCGCCGTCGCTGGAAACGCTGGTGCCCCTCATGTGGAGCGAAGGCGTGGTCAACCGCGGGCTGCCCGTCACGTGGATGGCGCGCGTGATGGCGGAGAACCCCGCGCGCATCTTCGGGCTCTATCCGCGCAAGGGCGTGGTGCGCGTGGGGGCGGACGCCGACCTGACCATCTGGGACCCGGCGCCCTTGTGGACCATCCAGCAGAAGCAGCATCTGGGCATCGCGGGCTTCACGCCCTATGAAGGCTGGGCCGCGCGCGGCCGGCCGTGGATGACACTGCTCCGCGGCCAGGTCCTGTTGAACGGCGGCAACCTCGAGCAAAAGCCGGGCACCGGCCGCTTCCTGCCGCGCACGAGCCCCATGGCTCCGCTCGGCGGGGCCGTGCGGTGATCGGGGCACGGTGATGGACTACCTCGGCCGTCTCGCCACCTGCGCCGCCAACGTCTCGATCGGCGCGCTGCCCGCCGCCACGGTTGCCGCCGCCAAGCTCGTCCTCCTCGACACCATCGGCGCCATGGTGGCGGGCAGCGCGCAGCCCGAGAACGTGCGGCTGGCCGCGCTCGCATCCCGGCGCTCGCCGCACGGACTCAGCACCCTCCTCGGCCACGGTCTCAAATCCGACGCGCTCCTCGCCACCTTCACCAATGCCGCGGCCGGCGTGGCCCTCGAGATGGACGAGGGCAATCGCCTCGGTGGTGGCCATCCCGCCATCCATGTCATTCCCGGGGCGCTCGCCGTAGCGGAGGAGAGAGGCCTCGGCGGTCGTCAGCTCCTCGAAGCAACGATCGCCGGCTACGAGGTCGGCTCGCGCATCGGTGGCGCCACCGTGGCGAGGCCCAACGTGCACTCCCATGGCACATGGGGGACCATCAGCACGGCGGTGGCGGTGGGGCGTCTGCATGGGCTCCGTGCCGATGAGCTGCGCCACGTGATCAATCTCTCGGCGTCCATGACTCCGGCCAACACGTGGACACCTGCCCTCGAGGGCGCCACGATCCGCAACGCCTACCCCGGACGCTCCGGCCTCGAAGGCATTCTCGCCGTGGATCTCCACCAAGCGGGCTTCTCCGCCCTCGACGACGCGCCCTCCGACGTGTACGGGACGATCCTCGCCGAGCGCTTCGATCCCGCCGAGGCGGTGGCCGGGCTCGGCGAGAGCTACCGCATCGAGCAGAACTACTTCAAGTTCCACGCCTGCTGCCGCATGAACCATCCCGCCCTCGACGCCGTGATGGCTCTCCGCGCTCAGCATCGCTTCGTGGGGGACGACGTGGCGGCCGTGCACGTGACCTCGATTCCCTTCGGCCTGCGCATGCTGGAGACGGCGCCGCGCACCATGCTGGGGGCCAAGTTCTCCATTCCCTACGCGGTGGCGGCGGCCCTCGTGCTCGGCCGCGCCGACACCGCCGCCTTCGAGGAGCGCGAGCTCGACGACCAGCGCATCCTTGCCATGGCCAAGCGCATCGAGGTGACCGCCGACGACGAGATGGCCCTCAAGCGCGCCGACTATCCCACGGCGCAGGTGAAGGTGGAGCTCCGTGACGGCCGCGTCCTCTCGCACACGACCGGGGTGGTGCGTGGCGATGCCGCCAACCCTGTGACGTCAGAGGAGGTGGTGGCGAAGTTCCTCTCCCTCACCGCGGACCGACTGGGCGAGTCGCGGGCCCGTGAGGTGGTGAAGACGGTGGGCACGGTGGAGTCTCTCGACACGGTCCGAAGCCTGACCGCGCTCGTCGCTCCCCGCACCTGACCTGCCTCCAGCCGGCGCGGTATCATCGTCAGGATGACCGCGTTGTGGAGCTCGTTCGCCGTGGTGGCGCTGGCGGAGATGGGCGACAAGACCCAGCTCATCGCCTTCTCTCTCACCATGCGCTACCGGCGCCCCTGGATCGTCATGCTGGGGATTCTCATCGCCACCGTCCTCAACCATGCCCTCGCGGCCACGGTGGGGGTATGGCTGGCGCGGCTGGTGCCGCCGCGGATGCTCGCGCTGATCCTGGGACTCACCTTCATCGGCTTCGGCATCTGGGCGCTCATGCCTGACGCGGCGGAGGAGCCGGGGGAGCGCCCCGGCTGGGGACCGCTCGCCTCGACCTGCGTGATCTTCTTCCTCGCGGAGATGGGTGACAAGACACAACTTGCCACGGTGGCCCTGGGCGCGCGCTACGCCTCGGCGATCCAGGTCACCGCGGGCACTACCCTCGGCATGCTCGCCGCCGACGGTCTCGCTGTCCTGGCTGCGGTCAAGCTGCACCGTCTGATGCCAATGGGCTGGTGGCGCCGCGGCGCGGCCGGACTTTTCTTTCTCTTCGGTCTCGCCGCGCTCCTGGGCGCGGCGGGGCTCACTTGACGGAGCAGACTCATGGACCACGGACTGTCTCGCGGACTGACCAACTACGGCGATCGAGACTTCGCTCTCTACCTCCGACGCTCCTTCGCGCGCTCCATGGGCTACTCCTCGGCAAGCCTCGCCAAGCCGGTGGTGGGAATCGCGAATTCTGGCAGCGGCTTCAACAATTGCCACCGTCACTTTCCCGAGCTGATCGAGGCGGTGAAGCGGGGGGTGTCAGCGGCGGGCGGGCTGCCCATCGACTTTCCCACCGTGTCGCTCGGCGAGGTGTTCCTCGAGCCCACGAGCATGCTCTACCGAAACCTCATGTCCATGGATGTGGAGGAGATGGTGCGCGCCCAGCCCATGGACGCGGTCGTTCTCGTGGGCGGCTGCGACAAGACCGTACCCGCCCAGCTCATGGGCGCCGCCTCCGCGGGCGTGCCGGCCGTCCAGCTCGTGGCCGGACCCATGATGACGGG
>Ga0306921_10000332_pt1 | contig 39594 bp, 44 predicted proteins | sample sta12Cox44000080_FD_203760 | JGI IMG/M metagenome (GOLD analysis project Ga0306921, IMG submission 203760) | Lab enrichment of tropical soil microbial communities from Luquillo Experimental Forest, Puerto Rico - statoxic.12C.oxic.44.000.080 (v2)... | ecosystem: Environmental > Terrestrial >... | reverse complement strand
CGCTGCCGGACGGCCCGGGACTTGGTTTGAACGTCGATGAAGGCGCGGTGCGCGCGGCAAAGGGCAGGCAATTCCCGGCCAGGATCTTCAGATCGCCCGCGGACGAAGGTCCATAGCGCAGCGGGACTTTTGAAGGACTACTCGCTCTTGCCGCCGATCTGCTTGAGCTTCGCGAACACCGCATCGACGTTGAGCTCGTCGGCAGGCTTTTTCTCAACCGGCTCGGGCTCGCGGTGCAGCGTGGTCTCGGAGGCGGGCAGCAGCGTCGCTCCCTGCGCTTCGGCGGCGACGGGTTTTTCCTTGGCGGCGCGGTGCACTTCCAGATCGAGATCGATCTGCGAGCACAGGCCAAGCGTCACCGGGTCCATCGGCTGCAGGTTCGAGGCGTTCCAGTGGGTGCGTTCGCGGATGGCCTGGATGGTCGACTTGGTGGTACCGACGAGCCGCATGATCTGGCTGTCCTTGAGCTCGGGGTGATTTCGCACCAGCCAGAGAATGGCGTTCGGACGATCCTGCCGGCGCGACACCGGGGTGTAGCGCGGGCCCTTTTTCTTCTTCGCCTCCGGGAGCCGGACCTTGGGGTCGAGCAGCTTGAGCCGGTGTCCCGGATCGGCAACGGCCTTCTCGATCTCCTCGCGGCTAAGCTGCCCGGTCTGGATCGGATCGAGGCCCTTGATGCCTTGCGCTGCGTCACCGTCGGCGATCGCCTTCACCTCGAGCGGGTGGAGCTTGCAGAATTCGGCGACCTGATCGAACGAGAGCGCGGTGTTCTCGACCAGCCAGACGGCGGTGGCTTTCGGCATCAACGGCGCTGCGGTCATCGGTTAAATCTCCTCTGCGCTTCGTCCGCCCTCGCGGGCGAAGCCTGACTGTCATCGGGGATGACGGAAGTGCCTGCAATATAGGCATTGCGCCCCCTGCGGCGCAATGGGTGTTATAGGGGCGAGAGCATCAGTGCGTTCTGTGTGCGACGCGCCATCAACGCGCTAATGCCTCGCTCCTACCGATCCAGGGTGGGATCGAGCACGATCTTGCCTTGAGACAGTCCCTGCTCCACAAGCTCATGTGCCTGCGCGGCGCGCGAGAGCGGCAGGATGCGCTCGATCTGCGGCCTGATCTTGCCTGCTGCCGCTGCGGCGAAGCATTTTGCGACGTCGGCGGCATGGTATCCCGGCCGCCCTGTGATGGTGATCCGCTTGTGATAGAGGTGCGAGAAATCGATCCCGACGACGGGACCCGCATGGGCGCCGGCCGTCACCAGCCGTCCATCGTATCCGAGCGTGCGGAAGGCCGCGGGCAGCACCTTCGGGTTGGCAATGTTGTCGTAGAGAACGTCGACACCCCTGCCGCCGGTGAGCTTCATCACTTCGGCGGCAATGTCGCAGGCGTTGTAGTTGAGCGCGTGATCGGCGCCGAGATCGATGCCACTGGCTGCGCGTTGATCAGAGCCGGCACCGGCAATGACTTTGGCGCCAATGACATTCCTGGCGATCTGGATCCCGATGCTTCCGAGGTTGCCGCCTGCGCCCATGATCAGCACGGTCTCGCCGGCCTTGAGACGGGCGACGTTGACCAGCAGGTTCCAGGCGGTGGGCACATGGCGCATCACCACCGCCGCCTGGTGGAAATCGAGCCCCGGCGGCAGCTCGGTCACGGCGCAGGCCGGCACCGTCACCATCTGCGCAAAGCCGCCGGGGCGCTTGATGCCCATCATCCCGGTGGGTCCGGCATAGGCCTCGCCGTCTTCCGCGCACGGCTCAAGCGGCATCACGCCCGCGGCCGCGACCCGCATTCCCTCTCGCCATCTCCTGATGTCCGCTCCCACGTCGTCGATGACGCCGGCGCAATCGACACCCGGAATGAGCGGCAGAACCGGCTCGCGCGCGCTTTCCCTGCCGGCCCGCAGGCTGACATCGAGCACGCGGTTGACGGTCGCGGCGTGAATCCGGATACGAACCTCGCCGGCGCGCGGCCGCGGATCGGGCACCTCCTCATAGCGCAGGACGTCCGGTGGTCCGAATTGACGAATCACGATCGCCCGCATGCAAGCTTTTCCTTGGAGGCCGGCACCGATTGCGAGATGCAGCGACCGGTTTCATGTTTGGAAGCATCGCCGAGCAATCGACCGGCTGCAAGATGAACTGGCGCGACGGACGCGAATGAAATGGACGCAAGCGGGCTCGACGACAAGCATGCGTGCGCGGAGCTGATCCAATCCTGGGGATTTTATCGCGACCAGGGCAGATGGCCCGAGCTGCTCGCCACCTTCGTCCCGGAGGGTCAAATCTCGGTCTCCTGGTTCAGCGGCGAGTTCCCGGAATTCGTCGACCGCTGCCGGCGGGCTTTCGAGGCGGGGCAGCGCTCGAAGCACCAGATATTTCCGTCGGTCGTGCGCGTCGCAGGCGTGCGTGCAATGGCGGAAACCAATATCGTCATTCTGGTGCGCCAGAAGATCGGCGGCGTGCTTGCCGACATGACCTCCTATGCACGGTTTCTCGATCGCCTGGAGCACGCCACCGATCGCTGGCGCATTGTCGAGCGCACGGCCATCTACGAGCGCGACCGGCTCGACCCGGTGGAGCCGTCCGAGAGCTTTGACCGGCTGTTTTCGGCATCCGACCTCTCGATCTATCCGGAGGCGTACCGCTACATGGCGGCGCGGCTCGTCGCCGCCGGCCGCGCGCCCGCACCCGTCGTCTATCGCGACGGCTCCCCGCACACGGCGCAACTGTATTTGCGCTACCAGGCCTGGCTCGAGGGCAAATAGGTTCCGCGCGCTCGCTTGACACGCACGGTGGGGAAGCCCCATCTGCGTCAAGGCAAATGTCGCCGATGGCCGGCCTCCAGGAAACGTCACTGAAAAAGATGCCGAATGATGGTTCGCCTTCCGACGCCGGTGTAACCGGCTCGCCAGCCGATGCGCCCGGCGGAAGACCCCCATTGCGGATCCTGCTGTGCTCTCCGCGCGGCTTCTGCGCCGGCGTGGTGCGCGCGATCGAGACCGTCGAGCAGGCGCTCGCCCGCTACGGCGCTCCCGTCTACGTGCGCCACGAGATCGTGCATAACCGCTATGTGGTTGAAAGCCTCAAGCGCAAGGGCGCGGTGTTCGTGGAGGAGCTCGACGAGATTCCCGAGAGCGGAGCGCCGGTGATTTTTTCCGCGCACGGCGTGCCGAAATCGATCCCGGCAGAAGCCCAAAGACGCAACCTTTTTGCTGTCGATGCCACCTGCCCATTGGTGACGAAAGTCCACCGCGAAGCGCAAATCCATCACAAGCGCGGGCGCGAGGTCGTGCTGATCGGCCATGCCGGGCACCCGGAGGTGGTGGGCACGATCGGGCAGCTGCCGGCGGGCGCCATCACGCTCGTGCAGTCGGTGGCCGACGTGGAAGAGTTGCGCCCGCGCCACGCTGACAATCTTGCCTATGCCACGCAGACGACGCTGTCGGTCGACGACACCGCGGAGATCGTGGCGGCGCTCAAGGCGCGCTTTCCCAACATTCACGGGCCGCACAAGGAGGACATCTGCTACGCCACCACCAACCGGCAGGAGGTCGTCAAGAAGGTGGCCCCAATGGTGGAAGCCATGCTGGTCGTGGGCTCGCCCAATTCGTCCAATACCCAGCGGCTGAAAGAGGTCGCCGAGCGCGCCGGCTGCCCGCGCGCCGCACTGGTGCAAAGGGCGAAGGAGATCGACTGGACCATGTTCGGATCGATCCAGAGTCTCGGCGTCACTGCCGGCGCCTCGGCGCCGGAGAATCTGGTGGAGGAGGTGATCGGCGCGTTCGCGCAGCGCTATGCGGTGAGTGTCGAGACCATCACCACCGCCGACGAGGACATGTTCTTCCCCCTGCCGCGGGCGCTGCGCGGGAGCGAGGCCGCGGAATGAGGGCAGCGGATTATGCTGCGCCGATCCGTCCCATGTGTCTCCCCAAGCCTGTGCGAGAAAAGCGGTGGCCGTCTACACCGATGTGATGGCGGAGGAGCTTGCGGGTTTTCTCGCCGGTTACGATGTCGGAGAGCTCTTGGCATATAAGGGCATCGCGGAAGGCGTGGAGAACTCGAACTTTCTCGTCCACACCAGCCGCGGCTATTTCATCCTCACGCTCTATGAGAGGCGGGTGGCGGCGTCCGATCTGCCGTTCTTCCTCGCCTTGATGGAGCATCTTCACGCGCGCGGCATCACCTGTCCGCAGCCGGTCAAGAACCGCAAGGGCGAGACGCTGGGCCGCGTCGCCGGCCGCCCGGCGGCAATCATCACGTTTCTCGATGGCATGTGGATCCGCAGGCCTTCCGCCGGCCATTGCGCCGCGCTCGGCGAGGCGCTGGCCAAACTGCATGTGGCGGGGCTCGAGTTCGGCATGCGCCGCGCCAATGCCCTCTCGGTGGCAGGCTGGCGACCGCTTTATCTGAGCTGCCGCGCGCGTGCCAATGAGCTGCACCGCGATCTTGAGCTATCGCTTGCCGCCGAGCTCTCCCATCTGGAAGCGGCCTGGCCGCGCGAGCTGCCGCAGGGCGTCATTCACGCCGACCTCTTCCCCGACAACGTTTTCTTTCTCGGCAACCGGCTCTCGGGACTGATCGATTTCTACTTTGCCTGCACGGATTTTCTCGCGTACGACGTGGCCGTCTGCCTCAATGCGTGGTGCTTCGAGACCGATCATTCCTACAACGTCACCAAGGGCAGGAGCCTGCTGCAGGCTTATGCGCGCGTGCGGCCGTTGAAGCCCAGCGAGCAGGAGATGCTGCCGCTGCTGGCGCGCGGCGCGGCATTGCGGTTTCTTCTCACGCGGCTTGTCGACTGGTTCGACGTGCCCGCAGGCGCGCTGGTGCGGCCTAAGGATCCGCTGGAATACTATCGCAAGCTGCGCTTCCACCAGGCAGTGAAAAGCGTGCGTGACTACGGTGTCGAGGGCAATGCACGGTGAGCGAGCCGCACGTCGTCATTCATACCGACGGCGCCTGCTCGGGCAATCCGGGTCCGGGCGGCTGGGGAGCCATCCTTGCCTTCGGCCGGCACGTGAAGGAGCTCAAGGGCGGCGAAACTCATACTACCAACAATCGAATGGAGCTCATGGCCGCCATTGCGGCGCTCGATGCGCTCAAGCGGCCCTGTCTCGTCGATATCCATACCGACAGCCAATATCTGCGTAATGGCGTCCTCACCTGGATGGCGCAATGGAAGCGCAACGGCTGGCGCACGGCCGAGAAGAAACCGGTCAAGAATATCGATCTCTGGCAGCGGCTCGACGCGCTCTGCGCCAGGCATCGCGTGCGCTGGCACTGGCTGCGGGGACACGCCGGGCACGCGCTCAACGAGCGCGCCGATCAGCTGGCGCGCGACGGTATTGCCGCAGTGCGCGCAGGAATCACCGGCGCGCTCGCCAAGGAGCCCGCGACCGGCGAACGGCTGCCTGAGCAGAGAAAAAGACCGTAACGCCTCGCCGACCCGTTACAGCTGCTTGAGCAGCGCGCCGCCGCCGGAGACCTCGACCTTGCCCGGCGCCTCCTCGATATTGAGCATCTTCACCACGCCGTCATCGACCAGCATCGCGTAGCGGCGCGAGCGGATGCCAAGGCCGTTGCCGGAGGCATCGAAGGCGAGATCGACTGCCTTGGTGAAGTCGGCATTGCCGTCGGCCAGAAACTCGACATTGTCGGCGCCCGAGGCCTTCTGCCAGGCATCCATGACGAAGACGTCGTTGACCGAGGTCACGGCGATTGTGTTGACGCCTTTGGCCTTGAGCGCGGCTGCGTTCTCAACGATCGAGGGAACGTGGGTCCTGTGGCAGGTGCTGGTGAAGGCGCCTGGAACCGCAAACAGCGCGACCTTCTTGCCTTTGAAAATATCGTCGGTGGTCTTCCAGGCCGGTCCCTCCGGCGTCATCACGCGAAATTTCGCCTCCGGCAACCGCTCGCCAACCTTGATGGGCATGGCTGTCATCCTCTCGTTACGTTACCGCGTTCCTTAAAGCCCAAGCCGGGCCAAACTAGCGCGGCGGACGGATTATGCAATCAGTCGAGCGGAGCGGGGACCTCGATGGCATCACTTCCCGCCACCGCCGTAATGGTGATGACGGCGCCTTCGTATTTCGCTCCGGGGGGCGCGCCGTCGAGATCGAGGGCGAAGCGTTGTCGGCCGCCTGCGGCCGTTCCCTCGGCGACCGGCAGCGGGAGCGCCCAGTCCGGGCCGGGTCCCTCGGCGAACAGGTCGATGCCTTGACCGGCAGGCGCCGCAACCTCGATCACAACCCGCGATCCCTGCGCGCTGCCCTCACGCCGGACCGATCGAACGGCAAGCTCGCCTGCCTCGCCCAGCGTGCGTCTTTTCGGCACCCGCAAGCTCGCTTCGGTGAGCGCGCCATCCCACGGCGAATTTTCCTTCCCGAGCGTGAGCGCCAGCGCGGCCTGCGCCGGCAGGCAGAGCTTCTCGCAAAGGGCGTAATCCGCCTTGAGGCGCAGGGTCACGGGTTCCGCGCGGCTGCGCGGCGCAACCAAGAGCGGCAGAATCACATCCTCGGCATATCCGATCACGCTCAGCCCCTGCTCCACCATGCGCCGCGGCGCCGGCCACAGCACGGTGACGGCGCCGACGTTGCGCGATCCGGCAAAGTCGAAACGCGGCGGCACGCCGGCGTCTCCGGGATAGCGCCAGTAGGTATGCCAGCCCGGCTTGAGCCTAATCTCGATTCCGGCGCGCATCGGTGCGGATGCGCGATCGCGCCATGAGCCGGCAATCAGCCGGACCGCGCCGCGGCTATCGCCGTCCCAGGGGGAGGCGCCCTCATCCGCGAGCGCGGTCGCGCCACTGCCGCCGGCGGCAATTGCGAATGCCGCGACCCACAGTCGCAGGCGGTCAAATCCCGCGGTCATGCGATCGATTTACGGACGAAACTTTTCATGCGCCATTGAATTCATCGTGAGCGCAGGCGCACTGAGCGCCCGCAATTTGCATGATTGGAACACAGCAGCGGGATGATTCGGCGTTGTCGGGGAATTGTGGCACGAAGAATGCTTGCGCACCTTGTCTGCAGACCCACATTTGCAATCATCATGCAATCAGGTAGCATTTCGACATGAAATTCGGTCGCAAGCCAGGCATGCGGGAAGAGGACGAAGAGGTCGCCGCGGGCGGCGATGCCGACATTCGCAGCGCGCTCGAGCAGGCAAAGGGATCAAGAGCAAAGGGACCGCCGCGCAAGAGCCCCAAACGCGGCTATCTCGACGGGCAGATGCTCATTGCCATGCCTTCCATGGGGGATGAGCGATTCTCCCGCAGCGTGATCTATGTCTGCGCCCACTCGACCGAGGGGGCGATGGGCATAGTGGTCAACCAGCCGGCGGCCAATATCAGCTTTTCCGATCTGCTCGTGCAGCTGGACGTGATTCCGGCCGCTGACGTCATCCAGCTTCCCACCGGCGCGGGCGTGGCGGTGCTCAAGGGCGGACCGGTGGATACCCAGCGCGGCTTCGTGCTGCATTCGAGCGACTTCTTCATCGAGAACTCGACGCTTCCCATCGACGATGGCATCTGTCTCACCGCGACCCTGGACATTCTCAAGGCGATCGCTCGCGGGACCGGGCCGCGCAACGCCATTCTCGCGCTCGGCTATGCCGGCTGGGCGCCCGGGCAGCTCGAGAACGAGATCCAGCATAACGGCTGGCTGCATTGCTCCGCGGATCCCGAGCTGATCTTCGGTAGGGACATTGGCGGGAAATACACGCGTGCGCTCAAAAAGATCGGCATCGACCTCGGCATGCTCTCGAGCGAGGCCGGTCACGCCTAGGTATCAGTGGACGCTCTGCTTGCGCGACGCCTGCTCGCCTTGCTGGCGTGAGCTCTCGGCGACAAGCAGCGCGCGGGCGTCCTCCGCGCTCATCGGCTCGCCGAAATAGAATCCCTGCGCGTATTCGCAGCCCAGCTGAAACAGCTCGACCGCATCCGAATCGGTCTCGGCGCCCTCGGCCACCACCTCCATGCCGAGATCGTGCGCGAGCGAGATGATCGAGCGCAGGATGACCGGGCGGGTGCCCTTGCCGTTCGCGCGCACGAATGATTGATCGATCTTGATGGTGTCGAATGGAAACCGCTGCAGATAAGCGAGCGACGAGTGGCCGGTACCGAAGTCGTCGAGCGCGAGCCCGGCACCGAGATCGCGCACGCGCTGGAGCATCTGCGCGGCATGCTCGGGATTTTCCATCACCAGCGATTCCGTGAGCTCGAGCTTGAGCGTGCCGCGGGCGACGGACGATCGCGCAATGACCGTGCGCAGGTCGTGAATGAGATCCTGCCGCAGCAACTGCCGCGACGACAGGTTGACGCTCGCGAAGATCGGGTCGCGGCCGCGCAGCGTGCGCTGCCACGTGCTCAGCTGGCGCGCCGTGCGCTCAAGCATGAACATGCCGAGATCGACGATGAGGCCGATCTCCTCGGCGATGGCGATGAACTCGGACGGCGAGGTGCGGCCCATCTTGGGATGATCCCAGCGCGCCAGCGCCTCGAACCCTGCGATCGAGCGGTCCGCCAGCCGCACGATCGGCTGATAAAGGATGGTGATCTCGTCGCGCTCGAGCGCCCTTCGCAGCTCGGATTCGAGCGCCAGGCGGTCGGTCTTGCGCGCGCGCATCGACGGCTTGAAGAGCTCGATGCGATCCCCGCCGATGCGCTTGGCATGGAACATGGCAAGCTCGGCATCCTTGAGAACCTCTTCAGCCCGTTGCGGCTGCCCGTCCGCGAGCGCAATCCCGATTGAGGCGGTGAGAAATATCTCGCGATCGTTGAACGTGATGGGAGCGCGCAGACCTTTGCGCAGCGTTTCGGCAAAAGCGATGACGCGCTCCGATTCGCGTTCCGAAAGCAGGATGAGCGCAAACTGATCGCCGGAGAGCCGGGCAAGCGTGTCTTGCGCCTTGAGCAGCCGTCCCAGCCGGCGCGCCAGCGTCAGCAGGATCGAGTCGCCGACCGCGATGCCGACCGAATCGTTGACCTGCTTGAAGCGGTCGAGATCGATCACCACAACGGTGGGACTGATTGCCGAATCGGCCCTGGCGAAGGCGAGCACCCCCTCCAGGCGGTCGAGGAACAACTCGCGATTGGGCAGGCCGGTCAGATTGTCGTGCACGGCATCGTGCAGCAGCCGCTCCTCTGCGTTCTTGAACTCCGTGACGTCAGTGAGCGTCCCGACCAGCCGCACCACCTCGCCGTCCGATCCGACCACCGGCCGCGCCTTGATCGCGAACCACAGATAATGGCCGTCCGGGGTGCGCAGCCGAAAGTCCTGGCTCAGGCGGCCGCGACGCTGCTCCAGCACGCTGTCAAGCACGGCGCGAAAGCGGTCGCGGTCAAGCGGATGCAGCACTTCGAGCCAGCGCGCGGCCGGGCCGTCGAGCGAGCCGCGCTTGAGCCCCAGCAGTGCCTCGGTCTCCGGGCTGGTGAACACCCGATCAGCCGACACGTCCCAGTCCCAGATCATGTCACCGGCACCGGTGAGCGCGAGTGCGCGACGCTCGACATCGGACACGATGCCGCTGGTCACGCCGCCCGCGAAGGCGTGCTGCATCACCGTGAAGCCGATCAGCATCACGATCAGCACAAGGCCGCCGAGCAGGGCCGGACCAATGATGTCGTTCGTGAGCAGTCCGGTGACCGCCAGCGCCGCCGCAATCGCCCACACCACGAACAGGAACCAGGTAGGAATCAGCAGGACCGCGCGATCGAAGCCATAATAGGCCAGATAGCAAACGAGGCCGAAGCCGAGAATCGCAATCGCCAGCAACGAGATGCGCGCGATACCCGAAGCGATCGGCGGCTCGAACAATGCGAGCGCCACCAGCGCGGCAAGAAAGGCGAGCCAGACGGCGGTGATATGGGAGTAACGGACGTGCCAGCGATTGAGGTTGAGATAGGCAAACAGGAATACGACCAGCGTCGCCGCCAGGATGGCCTCGCCGGAGGCGCGCCAGATCTGCTCCGAGCTCGGCGCAAGCGCGAAGACCTTGCCCCAGAAGCCGAAGTCGACACCGATATAGACCAGCACCGCCCAGCCCAGCGCCGCCGCAGCCGGAAACATGATGCTGCCCTTGACCACGAACAGAATGGTCAGAAACAGCGCCAGCAACCCCGCGATGCCGATGACGATGCCATAGTAGAGGGTGATGCTGTTGACCTTGTCCTTGTAGGCTTCCGGCTCCCACAGATAGAGCTGGTTGAGCTTGTCCGTGCGCAGCTCCAGCACGTAAGTCATGACGCTGCCGGGATCGAGCGTGACACGGAATATGTCGGCGGTCGCGCTGTCCTGACGGTCGGGTCGTTCGCCGCTCGACGTGATGTTGGCAACGCGCGAGCGCCCGAGATCGGGCCAGAACACGCCTGATCCGACCATGCGATAATGCGGCACCACGATCAGGCGTTCGATCTGCTCGTCGCCGGAATTGGCGAGCGCGAACACGGCCCAGTTGGTGTTGCCCTCGCGCGCGCGAACATCCATGCGGCGCACGATGCCGTCAGGTCCCGGCGCGGCGGAGACCAGAATGCGGTCGCCCTCGCTGCGCTGGCGCTCGGCGGCATCGGTGAGGTCGATCGCGGACGCGTCGGTGCGCACGCTGACGGCTTCGACCGCGTGCGCGGGCGCAAGACCAACAACGATCATTGTCAGCAGCGCACTCGCGCAGGCGCGGGCAAAACGCAACCGGTATCCTCCGAGCTCCACCCCTGTCGACCTTTCCGCGAGCTTCGCCGGAGCGACACGCGCAGAGGCCAAATCTAGCCGACTTTACGTCTATTTCGCGGCTCAGGCCGCTGCTCCCAACCCTGCCGCGAGCGCATCAGAAAAGACAGGAAATTCAACCCATTGCAAGGGTCAGCACGATCTTGCCGATGTGCGCGCTCGTTTCCATGCGACGGTGCGCGGCCCCCGCCTGGGCAAGCGGAAAGGTGCTGTCGATCACGGGCCGCACCCGGCCTTGCGCGATCAGCGGCAGCACATGCTCCTCCAGCCCGCGCGCGATGGCGGCCTTGTCGCCAATGGCGCGTGCACGCAGCGTCGAGCCCGTGTGCGTGAGGCGCTTGAGCATGATGCGGCGGAAATCGACGGTCGCCTTTGGACTGTCCTGGAAGGCGATCTGAACCACGCGGCCTTCCACCGCCGCGGCCTCGTAGTTGCGCTCGATGTAATCCCCGCCGACCATGTCCAGGATCACGTCCGCGCCTTTTCCCCCGGTGGCGGCCTTGGTCGCCGCAACGAAATCTTCGCTCTTATAGTTAATCGCCGTGTCGGCGCCGAGGCGGCGGCACGCCTCGCATTTTTCCTGCGATCCCGCGGTCGCGATGACGCGCGCGCCGAACGCCTTGGCAAGCTGGATCGCGGTTGTGCCGATGCCCGACGAGCCGCCGTGAACCAGAAGCGTCTCGCCCGCGGTCAAGCGGCCGCGCTGAAAGACGTTGTGCCAAACCGTGAAGAAGGTCTCCGGCACCGCCGCCGCCTCGGTCAGCGTCAGGGCCGGGGGCACGGGAAGCGCATGACTTCCGTGCGCTGCGCAAAATTGCGCATAGCCGCCACCCACCACGAGCGCCATCACCCGGTCGCCTGTTTTCCATCGCACGACGTCACTGCCGAGTGCGGCCACCTCGCCGGCTATTTCGAGCCCCGGAATGTCGGTTGCGCCTGCCGGCGGCGGGTAAAGGCCTTGCCGTTGCATCACGTCCGGGCGGTTCACCCCGGCCGCGGCGACCTTCACGAGGACTTCCCCGGCCGCGAGCTGCGGCAGCGGGCGCTCTTGCGGCACCAGCATGTCCGCTCCGCCCGGCGCACGGATTGCGATCGCTGTCATGTTCTTCGGCAGGGCGGACATGGCAATGTTCCGTTCTCAGAGAGGCACCTGCTCCCGGTTTAGTGGCTGGCCAAACGTGTGACAATCGCGGTCTGCGCCGCTATTTTTGAGAGGTTGGCAACGGAGGCGAGCAATGCCGGCAATCGACGAAGACGACCGCCCCAAGAAGAAGATCACCCACGAGATCGGCCAGGATCTCGCGCTGTTATCGGTCAAGGAGCTGCAGGAGCGGATCGCCCTGATGAAGGAGGAGATTGGACGCCTGGACGCGGAAATCGCCAGAAAGCAAGCCTCGCGCAACGTGGCCGACGGATTCTTCAAGAAGTAGCGCCCCATTCCGGCGCACGACAGCGGCGTGTCAATCGAGACAAAAAAAAGAGCCGCCGTCGCCGGCGGCTCGAAGTTATAACAGGGAGGCGTCAAACAGAGTGGACAGGAGCCACTCGATGTCCAGAAGATGGACGTGCACAGTAATGGTCGAGAAAGCTTAACAAGGTCTTAAGATTTTCATTAGTTTTCGGTGCGGTGCCCATTGCGCCACCGCCCTCGCGCATGGTTGGTCCCGGCACCACCCGGCCTGCGCGGCTGTATCCCGCCGGCAACTATGTTCAAACCTTTGAATTGCGGACGCTGGACAGGGCACGTTGACTGCGCAATGCTGGCAGACTGCCGGTTGGCGCGAAAACACAAGGTCGCTGTAGCGTGAGGCATGCGCGATGTCCGACAAGGCGGTCAACGGCGCCGTTTCCTTCGGCGAGCGACTGACGGGTTCCCAGGCCTTTGCCGATCTTTTCCGCGACGGCATGGCACTCGTGGAGGAAACAGCGGCATATCTTGACGGACCCGGTCGCCAGGAATCCAAGAAGCTCGAGCGCAGCGGCGCGCTCGCCTATGCCACCGAAAGCATGCGCCTCACCACCCGGCTGATGCAGCTCGCTTCCTGGCTGCTTCTGCACCGCGCGGTCAAGGAAGGCGAGATGTCGCTCGCGCAGGCCAACAAGGAGAAAGCCAAGGTCAAGCTGTCGGCCGGGGACTACAATGACGAGCAGAATATCAGGCTCGTTCCCGAGCGGCTGCGTGCGCTCATTCTGCGCTCGAAAGCGCTGCAGAGGGCGATACGGCGGCTCGATGCCACCATGCATGCCGCCCCCGTGCGCTTTGATCGCGGAAATCCGGTGGAGCGGCAGCTTGGCCTGCTCAAGGCCGCGTTCGAGCGGGAATGAATGATCGCGCGGCCGGCGCGTTATTTCTTCATCCCCAGGCCGGCGAATTTCTTCTGGAAGCGCGAGAGCCGCCCGCCGCGGTCAACCAGCTGCTGTTGTCCGCCGGTCCATGCCGGATGCGATTTCGGGTCGATATCAAGATGCAAGGTATCGCCCTGCTTGCCCCAGGTGGTACGGGTGGTGAATTCGGTTCCGTCGGTCATGACCACCTTGATGGCGTGGTAGTCAGGATGGATGTCGGGCTTCATCGGCTTTAAGTCCCCTGCGGGTGGGCACGCTTGAAATCGAAGTAAATTCGTGGGCTCTATAGGCCCGGGGGGCGTGCAAAACAAGCGGGCAATCCACCGCGACCTGGCGCCGCCAGGCGGCGGCGCGATCGCGGGATCGGGGTGCGCCGACTGCAACCACATCGGACCGAGAGTCCAGAGCGGCTGAAATGAATATTGTCGAGCGAGAAACCGCCCGCACGCTCGATCCTGCGGATGACGGTTCGCAATCTCCTCCCGCCTCCGCCGGCAAGGTGCCGCCGGGCGGTCGCAGGCTGCGGCCGCTGGCGTCGCTGTGGCCCTACGTCCGCCGCTACCGCTGGCGGGCGGTCGCAGCCCTCCTTGCGCTGCTGGCTGCCGCGATCGCCACGCTGGTGGTGCCGGTCGCGATCCGGCGGATGATCGATTTCGGGTTCTCGCGGGACAGCGTAAGCCTGATCAACAGCTATTTCACGGTGATTATTGCGGTCGTGGCCGTGCTTGCGCTGGCGAGCGCTGCGCGCTTCTATCTCGTCACCACGCTCGGCGAGCGCATCGTCGCGGATCTGCGCGAGGAGGTGTTCGGGCATCTGCTTTCGCTCTCGCCTGCCTATTTCGATACCGCCAAGAGCGGCGAGCTGCTCTCGCGGCTCACCGCCGACACCACGCAGGTCAAGGCTGCCGTCGGCGCGTCGGTTTCGGTTGCGCTGCGCAACCTGGTCATGTTCGCGGGCGCGACCGCGATGATGGTGGTGACCAGCCCGCGGCTTTCCGCCTTCGTGCTCGCCGCCATCCCGGTGATCGTGCTGCCGCTCTACGGTTTCGGCCGCGCGGTCCGCAGGCGCTCGCGCGCGGCGCAGGACACCCTCGCCGATGCCTCGGCCTTTGCGTCGGAGATGATTGCGGCCATGCGCGTGCTGCAGGCCTTCACCAACGAGGCGTTGGCCCGCAGCCGCTTCGGCGCCGCCGTCGAGCGCGCCTTCGTTGCCGCGCGCACCTCCATCCAGGCGCGCGCAATCCTCACCGCTGTCGCCATGTTCCTGGTATTTGCCAGCGTCGTCGTGGTGTTGTGGATTGGCGCTCAGGGTGTGGTCGCGGGGCGCCTGAGCGCCGGAAGGCTTTCCCAGTTCGTGCTGTACGCAGTCCTGGCGGCAGCCGCGCTCGGGCAGCTGTCCGAGACGTGGGGCGAACTGTCGCAAGCATCGGGAGCGGCCGAGCGGCTGTTCGAGATTCTGGGTGTGCACCCCGCGATCCGGTCGCCCGCGCGGCCGATTTTGCTCCCGCCATCACCACGCGGAGAGATTTCGTTCGCGGATGTCCGCTTCTCCTACCCATCGCGGCCAACGCTGGTGCTGGACGGGGTGTCGTTTGACGTCCGACGCGGCGAGAAGGTGGCAATTGTCGGCCCTTCCGGAGCGGGCAAGAGCACGATCTTCAGTCTCGTTCTGCGATTTTACGATCCATCGTCCGGGCTGGTCAGGTTCGATGCAACGCCGCTGCGCGACATGGAGCTGCGGGCGCTGCGCCGGCACATCGCGCTGGTGCCGCAGGAGGCAGTGATTTTCGCAACCTCGGTGCGGGAAAACATCCGCTTTGGGCGGCCCGAGGCGACCGATGCCGAGGTCGAAAGTGCGGCCGCCGCCGCGCTTGCGCTGGAATTCATCGACCGGTTGCCGCAAGGCCTTGACACGGCGGTCGGCGAGCGCGGCATGACCCTCTCCGGCGGCCAGCGCCAACGCATCGCGATTGCGCGCGCGATCGTGCGGGACGCGCCGTTGCTTCTCCTCGACGAAGCCACATCCTCGCTCGACGCCGAGAGCGAGACGCTGGTCAAGACAGCGCTTGAACATCTGATGCGCGAGCGCACCACTCTGGTCATCGCGCACAGGCTTGCCACCGTGCTTTCCTGCGACCGCATCCTGGTGATGGAAGCCGGCCGCATCATCGAAGAGGGCCGGCACGAAAGCCTGCTGGAGCGGGGCGGCCTCTACGCGCGTCTCGCCAGGCTGCAGTTCCAGACGGCAGATGACAGAGGACAGACCAGTGCGGCCCGTCTGTCCCCTGACATCTGATCTCTGTCCTCTGGTTACGGCCGCCAGCTCATCTTGTGGACCGGCGCGCCGGAACGCCAGTTCATGGCCTCGCCGCAGATCACGAAATCCTGCTTCTGGTAGAACCGTATGGCGCGGACATTGTCTTTGTTGACATGGAGATCGAGTCCTTTTGGCGATATCCGTTTCGCTTCCGCAACCAGGATGGCAGCGACACCCGATCCCCAGGCTTCCGGCGCGACGACGATTTGATCGAGATCGAGGTTGATCGGATCGACGGTGACGAAGCCGACCATCCGAGCGTTCATTTCGGCGACGGTGATGGTAGCGCTCGGCACCAGCTCGTTGCGCCAGCGTTGCCGCCACCATTCGAGCCGCGCGGAAAAATCAATGGCGGGATAGGAGACCTGCCATGTCCGCCGCCACAGCTCGATGGCCGCATCTTCATCGGCGGGACGATAGCGGCGCAGGGTGATCGGCAACTGGGCCATTGAACGATGGCGATGGTCTGCCGGCTGTCGCGTCGTTCTACCGCTCTGTCAGCTTGAGCTCGATGCGGCGATTGCGGGCGTAGGCTTCCTCGGTCTTGTCGGGCTCGATCGGCTGGAACTCGCCGAATCCGGCGGCGACCAGACGCTGCGGCGAGACCCCCTTGGAAATAAGATACTGCACCACCGAGATCGCGCGCGCGGCGGAAAGCTCCCAATTGTTCTTGAACTGCGGATTGTTGATGGGCCGCACGTCGGTATGCCCGTCAACGCGCAGCACCCAGCCGATCTCGCCTGGAATCTTCTTCTCCAGATCAAGCAGCGCGCCGGCGAGCGCATCGAGCTCGGCGCGCCCCTCAGGCTTGTCCAGGGTGGCCTTCCCCGCATCAAAGAACACTTCGGACTGGAACACGAAACGGTCGCCGACGATGCGGATGTCGGGGCGATTGCCGAGAATGGTGCGCAGTCGCCCGAAGAAGTCGGAGCGGTAGCGCGACAGCTCCTGCACGCGCTGGGCCAGCGCCACATTGAGCCGCTGGCCGAGGTCTGCGATGCGCGCCTGTGATTCCTTGTCCTTCTGCTGCGTGGCATCGAGCGCGTCCTCGAGCGCGGAGAGCTGGCGGCGCAGTGCCGCGATCTGCTGGTTGAGCACCTCGACCTGAGCCAGCGCGCGGGCGCTCAGGCGCTTCTCCGCATCAAGCTGCCCGCTCACCTCGTTGAGCTTTCCCTGCGCAGCCGCCTCCCCGCTGCCGGCGCCTTCGTAGAGGCCCTTGAAGCGGTCGCGTTCGCCCTCAGCGCTGGACAGGCTTGAGCGGATTTGGGCAAGCTGCTCCTCGAGGCTCAGCTTGCCGGTCTTCTCCAGCGAGAGCAGCTCGGTGAGCTGTGCGATCTGGGCGTTGAGACGGTTGAGCGCAGTGTCCTTGCCGGACACTTCCTGCGTCAGATAGAACTGCACGACGACAAACACGCTGAGCAGAAAGATGATGCCGAGAATGAGCGTCGACAGTGCATCGACGAAACCCGGCCAATAATTCATGCCGACGTCGCGGCGCGCGCGTGCAAGGGCCATCAAATCACCTACTTATTCACTTTTTCGCGCACCAGCATTTCGAGCAGGCGGCGGAATTCGCGCTGCTGCTCCGACTGTGAATTAGCCCAGTCGCGAATCGCTTGATGCTCCGTGCGCATGTGCTGGACCATCCCCTGGATGGCCTCGGCGAGATTGGCCATGGCGTGGGTTGTCGCCCGCGACGACCCCCCTTCCACGATTGTCTCCCGCAGCCGGTCGATGGATGATCTGAGATCGGATGAGATCGGCCCCGCCGGCGCGCCGGCAGGCGCATCGCGGTCGCTCACCAGGTCACGCACCGTGGTGGAGAGCCAATCCTCGAGATCCGTGTAGAAGCGGTTTTGCGCCTGGCTCGTCTGCAGGTCGAGGAAACCGAGCACCAGCGAGCCCGCGAGCCCAAACAGCGATGACGAGAACGATATGCCCATGCCACTCAGCGGTGCTGCGAGACCCTCCTTCAGCGAGTCGAATATCGCGGCCGCGTCGCCGCCGGGCTTGAGGGTATTGATCACGTTGCCGACCGAGCCGACCGTCTCGATCAGGCCCCAGAACGTTCCGAGCAGGCCGAGAAAGACAAGCAGTCCGGTCATGTAGCGCGACATGTCGCGCGCCTCGTCAAGCCGCGTGGCGATGGAGTCGAGAATGCCGCGCATCAGCTGCGAGGAGATCGCCATCCGGCCGATTCGGTCGCCCAGGAGAGCAGCCATGGGCGCGAGCAGTACGGGCGGGCGTTCGACCGCGAGCCCGGGGTCGGCCAGCCGGAAGCCGTTGACCCAGTTGACCTCGGGAAACAGCCGGATCACCTGCCGGAAGGCGAGCGCAATCCCGATCAGAAGAACGCCGATAATGAGCGCGTTGAGGCCGGGATTGGCGAGAAACGCCGTCCAGATCTGCCGGTACAGCACAACAACGACGAGCGAGCACAGGATCAGGAACACCAGCATCCGGACAAGAAAAATCCGGGGCGAGGAAAGCTTGAAAGGATCGATGTCGTGCGCCATGGCAAATGGGTCATCGCCTCAATCGGCTCACAATACGGCAGCGTCGCGGCGGAAGGAAGAACCGGAAAAGCAGCCAGGGATGCTGCTTTGTAGTTTCCGGCTCACTTGCGCACGCCCCTCGCGGTTCTCAGAAGACAGCGCTTGCGGCGTCCCGCACGCCGTGCGTTTCCCTGAGCGTCCGCAGCATGTCCCGGTGAATCGCCTCGTTGCCGGCAAGGATGCCTTCCGCGGCCAGCGTGATGTCGCGCCCCTCGAGATCGGTGACAAAGCCGCCGGCCTCGCGCACGAGCGCAATCCCGGCCGCCATGTCCCACGGCGAGAGCCCGCGCTCCCAATAGGCATCGATGCGGCCGGCCGCGACCCATGCAAGATCGAGCGCCGCCGCTCCGAACCGGCGCAACCCGGCGGCCCTTTCCTGTACCGCCGCATGCTCGCTGCGCGCCAGCGCGACATCGCCACGGCTGGGGTGCGGCAGGGCGCACGCAACAACCGATTCGGAAAGCCGCTTGCGTCCCGCCACGCGCAGCCGGCGATCATTCAGGAAGGCGCCCTTGCCGCGCTCGGCGGTGAACAGCTCATCACTGACGGGATTGTAGACGATGCCGGCAACGATCGCGCCCTCGCGCTCGAGCGCAATCGAGATCGCGAAATGCGGGATGCCGTGCAAAAAGTTCAAGGTGCCGTCAAGCGGATCGACGATCCAGCAATGGGTCTTGTCCGTGCCTTCGTAGCGGCCGCCTTCCTCGCCGAGGAAGCTGTAGCCCGGACGCGCCGCTGCAAGCTCGGCGCGCAGCGTCTCCTCGGCCCGACGGTCGGCCGCAGTCACGAAATCGGCAGGGCCCTTGAGCGAAACCTGCAGGTGCTCGAGCTCGCCGAAATCCCGCTTGAGCGCACGGCTCGCTTTTTGGGCGGCTTTGATCATCACGTTGAGGAGGGCGGAACGAAGCATGCTCGGGAGCGCCGTAAAGCTGGAGTTTCAGGGTGGCACCGACCGCTTGCCGTGCTTGTCACCAGTGCCGCAGTCAGGCCTGCGCAGACTGCGTATACTTGCCTGCGCCGGGTTTGCCCACGCTGATGGAACGTTCGCGCGCGCCTGCCCCGCGCATGATCGGGTCGCCCGATTGTGGACGGGCCGCGTCAGGAGTGCTGCTCGCGCGCTTCCTTGATGGCATCGAGCCAAGGCTTTGCCGCCTTCTCGGCTGCGGCGCGGATCTCGGCTGGCTGCTTTTGCGCGAAGGTGTCGAGGGGGATGTCGCTCACTCCGCCGGCTTTTGCGACGATGTGCCATTTGACGGCCGCCACCGGATCGGCCTGCAGTCCACGTCCCACGGCGAAAACATTAGCGAGGCGGTTCTGGGCGACGGGATTGCCCTTGCGCGCCGCTTTCATCAGCAATGCGGCTGCCGCCGGCTCATTGCGGGCGACGCCGGTGCCGTTGAACAGGGCGATCGCATATTCGAGCTGGGCATCGGTGTTGTCGGCGGCTGAAGCTGCGGCAAGCAGACGCACCGCCTCCGCCAGGTCCACCGGCACGCCGCGTCCTTCCTTGTAGAGGGTGGCGAGCGCGTATTGGGCTTCCGGGCTTCCGGCGTTCGCGGCGACGCGAAAAAGCTCCGCCGCGCGGGCGAAATCCTGTGGGAACACTTTTCCCTCGAGATAGAGCAGCGCGAGATCATAGGAGGCAGCGACCTGCCCGAGCTTGGCGGCGGCGGCGAGAAGCTTTGCACCGGCTTCACCGTTGGCCGTGCCAAGACGCCCGCCGAGGTAGAACATGCCCAATGCAAACATTGCCTCGCGATCGCCCCGGTCGGCCGCCAGCTGGTACCATTCCGCCGCTTTCTTGTCGTCGCGATCGATGCCCAATCCGTTGGCATAGAGCTCGCCAAGCAGCGTCATCGCTTTCACGTCGTTCTTCTCTTCCACCCGACGGGTCGCGATCGCGAAGGCGGTCATGTAATGACCGCGCTGGTATGCGCCGAAGGCCAAATCCGAATCACGTTCCCCCGCCGGCGGCGCAGCCGACTGCTCGACCGCTGTCGCGGCAGCAGGAGGAGGCTTGCGCGGAGCGGGCTTGGGTGCCGGCTTGTGGGGGGGTGCGGTCGTCTGCGGACCAAGCTGGAGCGGCGCCTGCGCGGATGCGGATGCGACCCAGCCGCCCGGCGATCCGACCATCAGCAGGATTGTCGCAGCGGCCAGCCGGCGCTTCGTCATGCTAATGTCTCCGCCACCTGGAGGCGCTGCGCGGCCTCCGCCACCGCCGCGCCGCACCCGCGTCGGTCCGTGAAGACGGCTTCGCCGACGGCGATAAAGTCCGCGCCGGCGGCCGCCAGCGGCTCCACCTCATCGAGCGTGCCCGCAAATCCGACGCAGGGGATTTCGAAAAGCTCCGCCCACCACGCGATCCGTTCCGAGATTGCATCGAACGAGGGCCGCTCGCCGTCCATGCTCGGTTCGCCGAACATCACGTAATCGGCGCCGGCTTCGCCGGCGACCATCGCATCATGCCGGCTGGCGAGGCCTCCGCAGCCCGCGATGCGCTCGGGCTTTAGCTGCGCCAATGCGGCCTTGAGCGCATCAACGCTGTCGAGGTGTGCGCCATCCGCGCCGGCGGATGCAACGAGATGGGGATGCCCGTCCAGCAGAAGTGCTACGCCCTGGTCCTGCACGGCCGGCGCGAGCGCCCTGACATGGTTGATCTGTTGCTCTGGCCCGGCATCCGGCAGCCGCAGCAGGACGGCAGCAACATCGGCAGCGGCAAGCGACTGTGCCATGAGGTGTGCGAGCCCGGCCGGGTCGCGCGGGGTCACAAGATAAAGACGCGGTACAGGGCGCCGCGGTTCAGCCTGTCTCCCTCGGGACGCCATGACAATTCGATTGCCTCCGCAATCAGGCGGAAATGGGGGCGCTTGTAAACGATCAAGCCTACGAGACGGTAAATGCTACCAAAATACCAGTCGGCGCCGAAGCTGTTTCGATACGGAACATGGTCGTGATCGGCGCGCCGATCAGGCTCGGCGGCTCGTTCTGAAGTCCTGGCGTCGAGCGGCGCGATCGATCAGGCCGCCTTCTTCTCCAGATCCTGCTTCCACTGGCCGCGGGCGGCGAGGCCGTTCATCATGGCCCGATGGGAGAAGGCGCGCTGAGCGGCGGATACGTTCTCAGGCCTTCCGGACCACGCTTTCTGCGGGGCGGCTTGCAGAGCGCGCCCGTAGCTGAACGTCAACCGCCAGGGCAGACCGCCGATCCGGTTCATGGCATCGAGATGAGCCGTTGCTTCCTCGTCGGATTGCCCGCCCGAGAGGAACGCGATGCCCGGTACCGCGGCCGGCACGCACTCACGCAGCAGCTTGACGGTCTTCTCGGCGACCTCATCGACGCCGGCGCGCTTCTTCGCCTTCTTGCCCGCGATCACCATGTTCGGCTTTAGCACCATGCCCTCGAGCGCGACCTTCTGATAATAGAGCTGCTCGAACACCGTCTTGAGCAGCCATTCCGTGATCACGTAGCAGCGCTCCGCGTCGTGCTCCCCATCCATCAGGACCTCGGGCTCGACGATCGGGACGATGTCCTCGTCCTGGCAAAGCGCGGCATAGCGCGCGAGCGCATGCGCGTTGGTCATGATCGCGGCATAGCTCGGGATGCCGGGGCCGATGTCGATGACGGCGCGCCACTTGGCGAACCTGGCGCCCAGCCCGCGATATTCAACGAGCCGCTCGCGCAGGCCGTCGAGACCTTCGGTGATGACCTCGCCGGGGGAGAAGGGAAGCGGCTTGGTGCCCTTGTCGACCTTGATTCCGGGAAGCGAACCCGCCTTCTCGATGATCTTCACAAGCGGCGTACCGTCCTTGGCGGACTGGCGAATGGTCTCGTCGTAGAGAATGACTCCGGAAATGTATTTGGACATCGCCTCGCTCGAGCGGAAAAGCAGCTCGCGGTAGTCGCGGCGGCTGTCGGGCGTGGACTCGACGCCGATGGCATCGAAGCGCTTCGTGATGGTGCCGGACGATTCGTCGGCAGCGAGAATGCCGCGGCCGGACGCCACCATCGCCTCGGCGGTCTTGTTGAGTTGAGCGAGGTTCATCGCAGTCTCCTCCTTCATCCTTCGATTTAATCGCAGAATAGCATTTCCGCCGAATTATCTCACCCTGAGGATTTCGACCCCGGGCAACGGCTTGCCTTCCAGCCATTCCAGAAAGGCACCGCCCGCAGTCGAGACGTAGGTGAACCGCTCTGCCGTCCCCGCCGCATGCAGCGCGGCTACGGTGTCGCCTCCGCCGGCAATGGCGACCAGCTTTCCGGCGCTCGCGAGCTCGGCTGCGGCTTCCGCGATCTCGACGGTGCCATTGTCGAACGGCTGGGTTTCGAAGGCACCGAACGGTCCGTTCCAGACGAGCGTTCGCGTCCGCGCCAGGACGGAGCAGACCTGATCGATGCTGCGGCGGCCGATGTCGAGGATCATCTCGTCCCCCTCCACGCGCTCCACCGCTACCTGGCGCGAAGGTGCGTATGCCTTGAGCGCGTGCGCCACCACGACGTCAATCGGAAGCACTACCTCGCGGTGCTCGCGCTTGGCCCGATCGAGGATGTCGCGCGCGTTGGGCGCGAGCTCATGCTCGCACAGCGATCTGCCTACCGGCTTTCCGAGCGCGGCCAGGAACGTGTTGGCCATGCCGCCCCCGATGATGAGCGTATCGACCTTGGCAAGCAGGTTGCCGAGCAGATCGAGCTTGGTCGAGACCTTGGCACCGCCGACAATCGCAGCCAGGGGGCGCGCCGGCGTTTCCAGAACCCGGCCGAGCGCCTCGACCTCCTCCGCGAGGTCACGCCCGGCATAGGCGGGCAGGCGGTGAGCCAGTCCTTCCACCGAGGCATGGGCGCGGTGCGATACCGAGAAAGCATCATTGACGAAAATGTCGCCGAGCGCCGCGAGCCGAGCGGTGAAATCGGGATCGTTGCGCTCCTCGCCCGGGTGGAACCGCGTATTCTCCAGGCAGAGCACGTCGCCCGGGCGCATGGCATTCACTGCCGCGAGAGCTTTCGCGCCGACGCAATCCTCGCCGAATGCAACCGGACGGCCGAGCACATCGGCAATGGCGGGAACGAGCGGCTTGAGCGAATCCTTTTCGTTGGGCCCCTTCGGACGTCCGAAATGCGACAGCAGGATCACTTTGCCGCCGCGTGCGGCGATATCCAGGATGGTGGGTGCCGTGCGCACAATGCGGGTTGCATCCGCCACCCTGCCGTTCTCGACCGGTACGTTGAAATCGGCGCGCAGCAGCACGCGCTTTCCTTCAACGTCGACCCCGTCAAGCGTGCGCAGCGATGGCATCGGGCTCGGATCAGATCACTTTACCCATTGCAACCGCAGTATCGACCATGCGGTTGGAAAAACCCCATTCGTTGTCATACCACGACATCACGCGCACCAGCGTGCCGTCCATCACTTTGGTCTGGTCGATGGCAAACACCGACGAGTGCGCATCATGATTGAAGTCGCTGGAGACATTCGGGGCCTCCGTGTAGCCGAGGATGCCCTTGAGCTGCTGGTCGGCCGCGCGCCGCACCGCGGAGTTGATCTCGTCTTTTGTCGTCGGACGCTTGGCCACGAACTTGAAATCGATGACCGAAACATTGGGGGTAGGCACCCGGATAGCAACGCCGTCGAGCTTGCCGGCCAGCTCGGGCAGAACGAAGCCGACCGCCTTGGCGGCCCCGGTCGAGGTCGGGATGATGTTGATGGCGGCGGCGCGCGCACGGTAAAGGTCCTTGTGCACCTGGTCGAGAGAGGGCTGATCATTGGTGTACGAGTGCACCGTGGTCATGAATCCCTTGTCTATGCCTACGGCGTCGTTGAGCACCTTGGCGACCGGCGCGAGACAATTGGTCGTGCAGGACGCGGTGGAGATCACCACGTGCTCGCGCTGAAGCTGTTCGTGGTTGACCCCGTAGACGACGGTGAGGTCGACGCCGTCCGCGGGCGCGGAGATGATCACGCGACGGGCGCCGGCGGAAAGATGTGCGCGAGCCTTGTCCTTGGAAGTGAATATTCCCGTGCATTCCAGCGCGATATCGACGCCGAGCTCCTTCCACGGCAGCGTGGCCGGATCCTTGATCGCGGTCACCTTTATCTTGCCGTTGCCGATATTGATCGAATCGGCGGCAACCTTGACCTCGCCGGGAAAGCGCCCGTGCACTGAATCGAAGCGCAGCAGATGCGCATTGGTCTCCACCGGAGCGAGGTCGTTGATGCCGACCACCTCGATGTCCCTGCGATCGTTCTCGGCGATGGCGCGCAGCACGTTGCGGCCGATGCGCCCAAAGCCGTTGATGGCGACCCGAACTGTCATGGCTTGGCTCCCGGCTTAGGTCTTCTGGTCATAGTCCCCGTTGCGGCCTTTGCGTAGGCGGATCAGTCAGCGAAGCGTAATCCGCCGGACGGGCTGTCCGCGATGGGATGGCGGGTTACGGCGCCAAAGACGCCTGGAACAACCCGCCCTGCCTGGCTACATCGCGATTGCGACTACCTTCAATGCTTATACGGCGCGGTCGCGGACCTGTTCAGCTGCTCCAACGCAGCCTTGGCGACCGCCTCGGGAGTAATCCCGAAATGCTTGTACAGTTCCTTGTAGGGAGCGCTTGCGCCGAATGTCGTCATGCCGATGAAGCTGCCATCGGTGCCGATGATCTCGTCCCAGCCCTGCCGCACCGCCGCCTCGACGGCAACATTGACCTTGGCCGTGCCGATGATCGCCGAGCGCTCCGGAGCCGGCAGCGCGCGAAAGAGCTCGAAGCTCGGCACCGAGACGACGCGCGCCGAGATGCCGCGTTCGCGCAGGAACTTGCGTGCCTCGACTGCAATGGACACTTCCGATCCGGTCGCAAACAGCGAGACCTCCGCGATCTTCTTTTCCGCAGGAACAATCTCATAGGCGCCGGCGGCACACCGGTTCGTCTCCTCGCGCCCGAGTCGCAGCTGCGGCAGAGTCTGGCGGGTGAGGGCCAGAATGCTGGGACCATGCGAACTCTCGATGGCCAGCTGCCAGCACTCGACCGTCTCGACGGCATCGCAGGGGCGAAACACGCGCAGGTTCGGAATTGCCCGGAGCGCCGCAAGATGCTCGACCGGTTGATGGGTCGGTCCATCCTCGCCGAGACCGATCGAGTCATGCGTCATCACGAAAATCACGCGCAGACCCATGAGCGCGGCCAACCGGATGGCCGGCCGACAGTAGTCGGAGAAAACCAGGAACGTGCCGGAATAAGGAATGATCCCGCCATGCAGCGCCATCCCGTTCATTGCGCTTGCCATGGCGTGCTCGCGCACGCCGTAATGGATGAAGCGACCGGCGTAGTCCGTGCTTGAGAGCACGGTCATTCCCTTCGGCTTGGTGTTGTTCGAGCCGGTAAGATCAGCCGAGCCGCCGAGCAGCTCGGGAAGGGCGGCCGTCATGGCTTCAAGGACGTTCTCCGAGGCGCTGCGCGTCGCAATCTCTTTGCGGGCGGCGGCGAACCGGTCCTTGGTCGAGCGCACTGCCGTTGCCAGGGCATCCCTGGGCAGCTCGCCGCCAAGGCGGCGCTCGATCTCGCCGCGGGCGGAGGCAGGCAGGGCGCGCAGACGGTCGCGCCACGCAAGGCGTGCCGCCTTGCCCGTGCGTCCGGCGGTCATCCACATCTCGCGGACGTCGGCCGGAATCGCGAATGCCGGTTCCGACCACCCGAGCGCCTCGCGCGCTCCCTTGATCTCCTCGGGCCCGAGCGGCGACCCGTGGCACTTCTCGGTGCCGGCCTTGTCCGGTGCGCCGAAGCCGATGATGGTGCGGCAGGCGATCAGCGTGGGTTTAGTCGCGGACTTCGCATCTTCGATTGCGGCAGCGATCGCTTGCGCATCATGACCATCGATCCGCAGTGCCGACCAGCCGGCTGCCTCGAAGCGGCGCACCTGGTCGACCGAATCGGCAAGCGCAAGCGGACCATCGATCGAGATGCGGTTGTCGTCGAACAGCACGATCAGCTTGTTGAGCTTGAGATGTCCGGCCAGCGCGATCGCCTCCTGGCTTACGCCTTCCATGAGATCGCCGTCGGAAGCGAGCACGTAGGTACGATGGTCGACGATCTGATGACCGAAAAGCGCCGCCAGATGGCGCTCCGCAATCGCCATGCCGACAGCGTTGCCGAGCCCTTGGCCGAGCGGTCCGGTTGTCGTTTCGACGCCCTCGGTGAGGAAGCTCTCGGGATGCCCCGGCGTGACCGAGCCCAGCTGGCGAAAACGCTTGATCTCCTCCATCGTCATCTTCTCGTAGCCGAGGAGATTGAGAAGCGCATAAATCAGCATCGAGCCGTGTCCGGCGGAAAGCACGAAGCGATCGCGATCCGGCCAGGCCGGATCGGCGGCATCGAACTTCAGGAAACGCGTAAACAGCACCGTCGCGATGTCGGCGGCGCCCATCGGCAGCCCGGGATGTCCCGACTTCGCTTGCTCGACCGCATCCATGGCAAGGGCGCGAATCGCGTTCGCCATGCGATCATGCCGCGCGCGCGCGAGTTGCGTCCGTTCGTCATGATCTGCAGCCGCCGAAGGCGTTGCGGCCGCGGCGGCAAGGGTCGACTTCGGATGGGTCATGACCAGCCCGGCAGCGTTGCTCGGGTGAGCCTCTAGCATGCGGGTGGGGGGAGTCAATCAATGCACGCGCCGCGCATGCTGGCTGCGAGCGTTGACGCCAGGCCGGGGAATAACGTAAAGATCGATTTCCAACTGCTTGTAGCCACGACGGTTTTTCGTCGCCTCAAAGGCGGGCGAATGGTCGGGTATGTTGTTGCGATGTCCGAGCCGAACGCGATCGAGGCTGCCAGCAGACGTCTTGCGCTCGCGCTCGATGCGCTCGCGGCCGCGGTCGAGCGGCGCCAAGTCGCCGACCGGGAGGAGGCGACGCTCGCTGCCCAGCTGCATGCGCTCGGCAATGACCGTTCGCGGCTTGCCTCCGAGCTCGATGACGCCACCGCGCGCGCCCGCTCGCTCGAGAACGTCAGTCGCGACGTCGCGCGGCGGCTCGATGCCGCAATGGCCAAGCTTCGCTCGCTGCTCGCTGCTGTTGAACGCTGAGCCTTCGTGTAAGGGGGCGCACCGCAACGTCATGCCGCAGGTCAGTGTCACCATCAATGGACGCCAGTTCCGCATGGCGTGCGAGGACGGGGAGGAACCGCATCTCTTGCGCCTTGCCGAGGAGATCGATCAACGCATCACGCGGCTGCGCGAGCGGTTCGGCGAGATCGGCGATACCCGTCTGACCGTGATGGCGGCGCTCACGCTGGCCGACGAGCTCAGGGATAGCAAGGAGAAACTGGCGCGAATGGAACCCGAGCTTGCGAAGCTGCAGGAGACCAATATGGCGTCGGCCGAGCGGGCGGTGGCGACGCAGACCGCCATCACGGCTGCGCTCAATGCCGCAGCCGAGCGCATCGAGAGCATCACGAGGCGCCTCAACCAGACGGTTGCTGCGCCCGGCGGCGACGTTCCCATCGGGTAACACGTGTCAGATTCAGCCTCGGGTGCAAAATCGTCTCTTGCGCGCTGGCGAGGCCAGCTCGCACGGGTTACATTGCCGAAGCGGGGCTGCGAGGTACGTCAGGAGCCATATCCCCGGGGCCTTATCGATCCTCAAGGGAGCTGTCCCTGACCGGGCTCGTGGGCTCGGACATATGGCGCCCACCTACTTTCGTAGGGAACCCGGGATCGACGCTCCGACGGCCATCGCGGCTCCGCACTCCTGGCATCCGATGCAGCCGTCAATCTCCGCCTCCGCCGCCAAGATTGCAGATGCGAAGGCCGCCATCCGTCGCGACGCGCGCGCGAAGCGGGATGCGCTGCCCGCCGAGCTGCGCGCGCAGGCGGCGGCAACCATTGCGGCGCGGCCGTTTCCTTGCGCGCTGCCGGCAGGCGCCGTGGTGTCCGGGTTCATGCCGCTGAAATCCGAGATCAACCCGCTCCCGCTCATGCGCAGCCTCGCGGCCGCCGGCGCAAGGCTGGCGCTGCCCGTTGTCCGCGGTCGCGGCAAGCCGCTGCTGATGCGCGCCTTCGCCTTTGGCGACTCGCTTGCGTCCGGCGTCTGGGGCATCCGCGAACCCAAACCGGGCGCGCCGGAGGCGGTGCCCGACGTAATGCTCGTGCCGCTGCTCGCATTCGATCGCGGCGGCAACCGGATCGGTTACGGGGCGGGCTACTATGATCTCACCATTGCATCGCTGCGCGCCCAAAGAAGCGTGCTTGCGGTCGGCATCGCCTTTGCTGCTCAGGAAATTGTGCAAGTGCCGGCGACGGCGCGCGACGCCCGTCTTGATCTCGTGCTAACGGAGCGCGAGGTCATTCATTGCCCTGCGGCATGACGGGATGCGAATTCTGTTCATCGGCGACATCGTGGGTCGGAGCGGGCGCGCGACTGTATTGCAGCGCCTGCCGCAACTGGTGCGTTCCTGGAAGCTCGATTTCGTAATCGCCAACGGCGAGAACGCAGCAGGCGGATTCGGCATCACCGAGGCAATCTACCAGGAGCTTGTTGACGCCGGGATCGACGTCATCACCGGCGGCAACCATTCCTGGGACCAGAAGGAGGCGCTGGTCTTCATCGAGCGCGCGCCGAAGCTCATCCGTCCGATCAATTTTCCGCCCGGCACGCCCGGCCGCGGCGCCGCGCTGCTTGATGCAAGGAATGGAGCGCGCGTGCTGGTCATCAACGCCATGGGCCGCATCTTCATGGATCCGCTCGATGATCCCTTCGCCGCGGTCGACCGCGAGCTGTCCGCCTGTCCGCTCAAAGCGGCGGCCGATGCGATCGTTGTCGATATCCACGGCGAAGCCACCAGCGAGAAGCAGGCGATGGGACATTTCTGCGACGGTCGCGCGAGCCTGGTGGCGGGCACCCACACCCATGCGCCGACCGCGGACCACCGAATCCTCCCTCACGGCACTGCCTTCATCTCCGATGTCGGCATGAGCGGCGATTATGATTCCATCATCGGCATGGACAAGGACGAGCCGCTCACCCGTTTTCTGCGCAAGATTCCGGGCGCGCGCTTCGAGCCTGCGCTCGGCGAGGCGACCTTGTGCGCGCTCGCAGTCGAAACCGACGATGCAACCGGGCTCGCGCGGCGGTTGGGCGCCGTCCGTCTGGGCGGCATGCTCGAAGAGTCCGAGCCCGCATTCTGGGCGCCGTCCGTTTGATGCAATATTGCAACGGGCTCGGTTTTTTCCAATCGCATTCGGTTCGCGCCAGGCGCTGTAACTCGGCCAATGACCGGCAGGAGTGCGGGCGACTGCGAGCGAACGACGGCTGCGGCAACCCGGCTCAATCGGTGGCGTCATAGAGAGACGCCGGACCGCCGTTGTCCTGGTGCGGCAGCGCTCGCGGTAAGTACCCGCCACGTTGCGCGGTCGCGTTGACGGGCTGCCGATCGCAAGCAATCAGATGAAGGTCGCACCCGCTCTTGCAGGCTTGAACCCGATCGACGCCGGCGACCGGTTGCTCGCAGCTCCAGTTGCAGCTTTTGTAGCGCTGGCTGCAGTCCTCGGTTGCCGATGCGGCGCGCCCCATCCCGCAGGCTACATCGAGACTGGCGCATGTCAGCACGACGTAAACGTAAATACCCAGGCGAGACATGATCATCCTCCCCGCTTTGGAGCGGTCACCTCGCGGATGACTATGGTCCTGCTCGACGCTAACGGCGTCGCGACAATCGCTGTGTGATGCCCATCACACAGAATGTGAATTTCTTGAGCGCGTTGCCTGGGATAGAGCCAAGAAACAGGCGGTCACCCCCCGGATTGGGCGCGCTCTGCCCGCATAGCCGCAAGCGATCCGCAGCAACCTCAAATGCAAGGCCATACCGGACTTACGGAGTTGCCGGTGGCGGGCGCAAAAGCAACTCCCGCTACGCTTGATGCGTGCGGGAGGAAATTTCTAAGAAACCGCTATGTGGAGGGGATGCCGCGACGCCCCGTCACCACCGCCGCCTGCGCCAAATGCGGCGGCGCCGCCACCACCGGCGGGCGGCAGCCGGGCTGGCGGTCGTGGTCAGCGCGAGCGTGGATATCCCCGCCATGCTCAGAACACGCCTATCTCGGCAGGCAGTACCAGGCCACGGAAATGCGTGCTGCGGCGGGCCGCAGGCTGGTTGCGCTGCAGACGACGCTTACCGCGAGCCACGACATCTGCGCGCAGGCGGCAAGATTGCTGGCGCAAGGGCACGTGCTCGGCTGGTTTTGCGGCCGCTCCGAGTTCGGCCCGCGGGCGCTCGGCGGTCGCAGCATCATTGCTGACCCGCGCACGGCCGAGATGAAGGACAAGCTGAATAAGCGGGTCAAGCACCGACAGGCCTTCCGGCCGTTCGCGCCGATTGTGCTGGCCGAGCGCGCGCAGGACGTTTTCGAAGGCGCGGAAGAATCCCCGTTCATGCTGCTGGTCAAGCGCGTGCGTCCGCAATGGCGCGACAAGGTCCCCGCGATCGTGCATGTCGACGGCACCGCCCGCGTGCAAACAGTCCGCCGCGAGCACAACGAGCGCCTTTATCGCTTGCTCGAGCAATTCGCAGCGCTCACCGGCGTTCCTGTTTTGCTCAATACCTCGTTCAACGTGAAGGGCGAGCCCATGGTCGAGACGCCCGAGGACGCGATCAAATGCTTTCTGGGCACGGGCATTGATTATCTGGTCCTGGATGACCTGGTGATGGCGAAGCGGCAGTCGCATCGGCTGCTGTTCCCGATCTTCAAAGCCGGCTCGGAAATAGCCTCGCTCGTGCGCGCCGCTTACTCGGCGGAGTTGCAGGAGTGAAGGTGCGGCGCATTGTCCCGCAGCGCTGTCTGGGAGCGATCATCGACGTGCAGGAGTTTTTTCTGTCGCACGCGGTCGGGCATCCGCGTTCCAGGCTGAAGGCAAATACCGGCAATCTCGCCCGCCTGCTCGACTATTTCAGGATTCCGGTCGTGGTGACCCTTGAGCGGCCCGTCGATCAGAAGGGCGCCCTGCCGAGCGAGATCGAGCGGCTGCTGGGCAAGCTCGCGCAAGTCTTCGAAAAGGATTTCTTCGACCTCACCAGGGAGAAGACGATCAGGGACCATCTCGCGCGGCTGAAGAAGACCCAGGCGATCGTTGCCGGATGCGAGACCGATGTCTGCGTTCTGCAATCCTGCCTTGGTCTGCTCGAGCTCGGCTACGAAGTCTACGTCGTGGAGGATCTGCTGTTCTCCTCTGCGCGCAATGTCGAGCCCGCGCTGGTGAGAATGCGCGCCGAGGGAGCGGTCCTCCCCACCTACAAGAGCCTCTACTACGAGCTGATCGCGGCAGTGGAGGGCGGCCGCCATGCGACAAAGATGCTCGCGGCTCTTGGGCCCTTTCCGGACGACCTTCCGGATTGTGCGATTTCTTGAGGCTCCCGGTTGCGCCCAGGGCAAGCGCGACCTGCTCCGTCAATCCCGATGCATGGGCCGATGGCGTGTCATCGCTTGACGCGGTCCATGCTGTAGCAGGTGGCGACGATCGCGTGCGTGGGGATTGGTGCCGAACACGATCGACTTTCCCTTTCCCGACCAGGTCCCCCGCAGATTGGGGATTGCGTCCTGCGCGACCGCTGCCGCAACCGAGGCGGCGAGCAGCGCCGGCACAAAAGCCACAGATTTCATGCGTCTCTCCCTGTTGGAACGGCCTCAAGCATTTTCATGCAGTTGATCGCCTCGCGACAAGCGTTCGGCGATATCGGCTGTCTGCAGCCAGGCGCGTTCGGTGGGCGAGTGCGCGGCTAGATAGCGTGCGACCGCGACCAGAATGTGCCGCCCCTGCCGGGTGTTGCCCCATTCGCGAAATTGACGCACTCCGGCCTCCAGCATCTGGTAGGCGTGAAAACCTGCGTCCTCGCGCAGAAGCGCGTACGCCAGCGCGGAAATGATCAGTTCCGGAGGATGATCGAGGGCGAGGTGCCGCGCCACCAGCCGGCCCGCGATCTCGACTTGGTGCTGGCGGTCGAATGCGTCGAGCAGCGCGGCGCGGATGTCTTCGGCGGTCGCGGGCAGATCGTCGGACGCATCGCCGTCTTCTCCGGGCAACCGCGCCGGCGGTACGTTCAAATAGCGAATGAGGTAGATCGCCATGGCGCCATGCAGCACGGCGCGCAACAGGCCGTTCCGGTGACCGGCGAGCCCGCGGTCGGCGCTGATGCGCTTGAGCCCTTGGTGCACCGCATTGCAGTAGGTGAAGACGTGATGCGCGCTCTCCCAGTCGCCATGCTCGTTGGCGGTGCCGAAGCGCGCCACCCGCAGCGCCGCCGCATAGGAAAGCGAGCGGCCAAGATCCTCGCACGATGCGCCGTCGCGGGCGGCGGCGCAGACGGCGGCCAGGACGGCGTTCGCATCCTCCCCCAGCAGGGCATGGGCGAGCTCGACGTGCCGCGACCAGGAGCCCGCTTCGCCGCTGGAGGCAAATTGAGCCATTTGCGTTGCCGCGTGCTCGCAGAGCGCGACGAGATCCGCGGGCTGGCGCCATTCGGTCGATTCGTCTGCCCCGCGGGCGGCGACCATCGGCCCGACAACCGTGGGCAGGAGCGCGCCCGCGTGCTGCCACCCGATCAGATCGAGACACTCGAAGGCCTTGTTGATGAAGTCCAGGGAATGTCCCCCGTCGGCAAACACACGGTCAGTCTCCGCCGTGAATAAAAGATCGGCGAGAGCCGCGGGCCGCGCGCCGGCGGCGATGGCCGTGAGCACGGTGCGCTGCGCGGCCTCGCCGTGCCGCACGGCGCTCCAGCGCCGCAGCCAGCGTTTGAGCGCGTCCGTATCCGGTCTGCTTGCAAGCGGGGAGCGCTTTCTCGGCGCGACCGCGCCCTCGCAGTCGGCTGCAACGTGGCGCACCCCATGGAGCAGCGCGAGGCAAGCCTCGTGCTTCGGCAGGGCCGCGATCAAACTGCCCATTGCCGTGAGGATGGTCATGCCGGCGGTCCAGCCGTCGAGGTTCTGGGCGCCAAAAAGCGCGGCCTGGCGCACGATATCGAGCGGCTGCATGCCCGCTGCCAGCCGGCCCTGCACCGCCTTTGCAATGACCAGCCCGAGATTATGCGCCATGCCGTCCTCAAGACGCAGCCGCCAGTGAGCGGCGGGCTCTTCATGGCCGAACTCGGGCTTGACCCATATCTCGGCGGCGCGCACCTCGACCGGGCAGGTCGGCACGTCGTCCGCCCAGAGATCGAAGGTGCACCCGCTGGCAAGATCGAAGCGCGCGTGGTGCCAATGACAGGTGAGGATGCCGTCCTCGACGCTGCCCCGTTCCAGCGGGAAGCCCATATGCGGGCAGCGGTTATCAAGCGCGCGGACGCGATCGCGGTCGAGGATGAGGAGGACAGGCCGATGCGGTCCGTGCATGACAAGCCGCCCCTTCCGCCTGAGCTCGTCGAGCGTGCACGCATATTGGAACTCGCCGCCCACGATCGCGCCTCCTCGTTACGCTGCGCGCTTGCGCCTGCTCTCGCCCCGTTGTGGATTTTGCGCACTGCGCGTCCTATAACAAGCGCCGTTGCGCGCTCCCCTTGCCGGTTCGCCGTGGCCGCCCCGCTCGCATCCAGCATCGCAGCGATGGCGCGCGTTCTCAAGCAACCGCGCAGACCCGGAACGGATCATGGCCGGACACTCGCAGTTCAAGAACATCATGCACCGCAAGGGGCGGCAGGATGCGGCGAAATCCAAGCTGTTCGGCAAGCTCGCGCGCGAGATCACCGTCTCCGCACGGCTGGGCGTGCCCGATCCGACGATGAATGCGCGGCTGCGCGCCGCGGTGCTCGCGGCGCGCGCCGAGAACATGCCCAAGGACAACATCGAGCGCGCCATCAAGAAGGCGGCGGGCGGCGATGGCGAGAGCTATGATGAGATCCGTTACGAGGGCTACGGTCCGGGCGGCGTCGCCGTCATCGTCGAGGTGCTGACCGACAACCGCAATCGCACCGCCGGGGAGGTGCGCGCAACCTTCACCCGGTCCGGCGGCAACCTGGCGGAGACAGGAGCCGTCTCTTTCATGTTCGATCATGTCGGGTTGGTCGAGCTCGACGCCAAGATCGCGAGCGCCGAGGCGATGCTGGAGGCCGCCATCGATGCCGGCGCGGAGGATGTAGTGTCGAGCGAAAGCGGACATGAAATCTACACCGCGCCGGCGGCGCTGCGCGACGTGGCCAAGGCGCTGGAGCAGAAATTCGGCGAGCCGCGCCGGGCGGCGCTGGTGTGGAAGCCGCAGAGCACGGTCGCGGTCAACGACGAGCAGGGCGAGAAGCTGTTGCGGCTGATGGAGGCGCTCAACGAGCACGACGACGTGCAGAATGTCTACGCCAATTTCGAGGTTTCCGACGCGCTGATGCACAGGCTCAGCGCGTGAATTTGCGACGGGCGATTCATCAGCGCGGTTAACGAGCCCTGCGATGCCCCGGGGGCGCGTACAGTCGCTCAACAGTCTCGTGATCCTCTTCAGTCGTAAGCTTAGGCGACGACGCCGGGATGGGGACGCTGCTTCACCCACTTGGAAACAACCAAGGTGTCCAAGAGGAAGTTCATAGCTCAAGTTTGCGAGGGCGATCCGCGCGAGGCGTTATCGCCAATCCTGACTTGAGCAGCGGGGAAGCGGCGAAGAACTTCGCAAGGTTTCCGCTGCGTCGGGTCTTGCGCTCCCATCCCCTCGGCGGCGACAACCACAGCCACAGCGCGGCCCTTGCGCGTGATCGTCTGCGGCCCGTGCGATCGCGCAAGATCAATGACTTCGCTGAGCTTCGCCTTGGCGGCGGCGACGGTCCAGGTGCTCGCCTTCATGGCGCTGGCCTCTATCGTATACGCTCGGGCACCGGCAAGCCAGGCGGCCGGACATGACGACCGCGCGCGCGTCCGCTATCACCATGTCGTCATGCTGCGGCCGATTCGCATTCTCGGCATCGATCCCGGCCTGCGCCGGACCGGCTGGGGCATGATTGCGATCGACGGCAACCGCTTGCGCTTTTTGGCCTGCGGCTCGCTCGCGACCGACACCAGCACGCCGCTCTCCGACCGCCTGCTCGCCATTCATCGCGGCTTGAGCGCCGTCGTTGAGACGCATGCGCCGGATGAGGCGGCGGTCGAGGCGACCTTTGTCAACAAGGACGCCTCCGCCACTCTCAAGCTCGGCCAGGCGCGCGGCATCGCGATGCTGGTGCCGGCCATCGCCGGGCTTCCGGTTGCGGAATACGCCCCCAATCTCGTGAAGAAGACCATCGTCGGCGCCGGCCACGGTGAGAAGGCGCAGGTGCGCATGATGATCGGAGTGCTGCTGCCGAAAGCCGACCCGCGTTCGGACGATGCCGCCGACGCGCTGGCCATCGCGGTCTGTCATGCGCATCACCGGCAGAGCGCAATCCTGAGATCGGCCGCGCGATGATCGGCAAGCTCAAGGGCATCGTCGATTCCTACGGCGAGGATTTCATCATTCTCGACGTCAACGGCGTCGGCTATCTCGTGCACTGCTCTGCGCGCACCTTGCAGGAGCTGCCCGCGATGGGACAGGGCGCGACCTTGTCGATCGAGACCTACGTGCGCGAGGACCAGCTCCGGCTGTTCGGATTCATGAGCGATGTCGAGCGCGAATGGTTCCGGCTGCTGCAGACGGTGCAGGGCGTAGGCGCCAAGGTCGCGCTCTCCGTGCTCGGGACCCTCAAGCCCGCCGATCTCGCCACCGCCATCACCATGCGCGACAAGGCGATGGTCGCGCGCGCGCCGGGCGTCGGTCCCAAGGTGGCCGAGCGGATCGTCACCGAGCTCAAGGACAAGGCGCCGGCCTATGCCGGGCTTGATCCGGCCGTGGTGCGCCTCTCCGGCGCAGTCGAGGAGAAGCGTGCGCCGCAGCCGATCTCCGACGCCGTGTCGGCTTTGGTCAATCTCGGCTATGGTCGGCCGCAAGCGGCCTCCGCCGTCGCGGCGGCGGCGCGCAACGCCGGCGAGGGAGCGGATGCGGCGAACCTGATCCGGCTCGGCCTCAAGGAGCTGGCGAAATGATCTCGGAGCGCGACCAGGAGCTCATCGCCGCGGCGACGCAGGCCATCACGGGGCGCTACAAGTACGATTGGCAGGAAGTCGGCGCGGCGCTGCGCACGCGCGGGGGGCGCATCTACACCGGGGTCAATCTCGACGCCTATCTTGGCCGCATGGCGGTGTGCGCGGAGGCGGTAGCGCTCGGGCGCGCGGTGACCGAAATGGGCGAGACCGGCATCGAGACTATCGTGGCGGTGCGCCATCCCGAGCCGCATGAGGCGGACCAGGCGATTGCCGTGGTATCACCCTGCGGCAGCTGCCGCGAGCTGATCTGGGACTACGACCGCAACGCCCGCGTCATCATACCCACGGCCAACGGTCCCGCCGTCGCGATCATCGGCGATCTGCTGCCGAACAAGTACAGTCGCGAGCGCACATTGTGAGGGGGAGTTGAGCTCGACCGCAAGCGCGACCGGCAGGCTGGTGACGTCCGAGCGCCGCGACGAGGACGCAGCCGATACCTCGCTGCGACCGCAGCGGCTTGACGAGTTCATCGGTCAGCGCCAGGCGCGCTCGAATCTGGCCGTCTTCATCGAGGCCGCGCGCGGCCGCCGCGAGGCGCTCGATCATGTGCTGTTCGTCGGGCCGCCCGGACTTGGCAAGACTACCCTTGCCCAGATCGTCGCGCGCGAGCTGGGTGTGAACTTTCGCGCGACCTCGGGCCCGGTCATCGCCAAGGCCGGCGATCTCGCGGCGCTCCTCACCAATCTCGAGGAGCGCGATGTGCTCTTCATCGATGAGATCCACCGGCTCAATCCGGCGGTCGAGGAAATTCTTTATCCGGCCATGGAGGATTTCCAGCTCGACCTGATCATCGGTCAGGGCCCCGCTGCACGCTCGGTCAAGATCGATCTTGCGCACTTCACGCTGGTGGGTGCGACCACGCGCGCGGGGCTGCTGACCAACCCGCTGCGCGACCGCTTCGGCATTCCGGTGCGGTTGAACTTTTACGCGGAGGCGGAGCTTGAGGACATCGTCAACCGCGGCGCCCGCGTGCTCGGCATCGGCATCACGCCCGACGGCGCGAACGAGATCGCGCGCCGCGCGCGCGGCACCCCCCGCATTGCCGGAAGACTGCTGCGGCGCGTACGCGATTTCGCGCTGGTCGCAGGGACGCGCGTGATCGACCGGGGCGCGGCCGATCGCGCGCTCACCGAGCTCGAAGTGGACACCGCCGGCCTCGACGCCATGGACCGGCGCTATCTGTCCAACATTGCGCAAAACTATGCCGGCGGCCCGGTCGGCATCGAGACCATTGCGGCGGCGCTCTCCGAGCCGCGCGATGCCATCGAGGAGATCATCGAGCCGTTCCTGATCCAGAAGGGCTTTCTGCAACGCACGCCGCGCGGCCGGCTGCTCACCTCGCACGCATTCCGGCATCTCGGGCTCGCGGAGCCGCCGCGCGATCCTGCGCAATTCCAGCTGTTCGGCGGTTCCGAGGAGGAGGGCGGATAGGTGATGTCGCTTCGTATCCCGAAAAGTGTTACAAGACGGACATGACAATTACCACCGAGAAGGCTGCCGCGGCCCTTGAGCTTCTCCCGGAAGAGATGCGGGAGCCTGCGGTGCAATTCCTGCTCGAGCAAGCGGAAAAATTCCGTATTCTCAAGGAGCTGGTTGCCGAAGGAGTGGAGGACGCGGCAACCGGGCGGGTCTCGGAATGGAATTTCAAGGATTTCCTGCGCGAGGCACGAACGCAGCGAACGAAATGATCGCGCTTGCTCATGAAGGTCTTGCTGTCGGACAAGGCACGCGCAGATCTTCTGCGAATTTATTGCTACATCGCAGAGGGCAATCCGACGGCAGCTGAAACTCTCGTTCGACGGATTGACGAGAAGTTCGATCAGATCGCCGATCTTCCCTTTATCGGGCGCGAACGATCAAGCCTCGCTCCGGAAGTTCGCAGCATCATCGTCGGGAACTATTTGATATTTTATACGGCGAGCGTCGACTCGATTACCGTTGTGCGGGTGATCGACGGCCGCATGGATATCGATGAAGAGTTTCGACGGTGAACTCGTCTCAACCCGCTCTCGACGGCATCGTGCGCGAGGGTCGTCACCTGATGACGGTACGGGTGTATTACGAGGACACGGATTTCTCCGGCATCGTCTATCACGCCAACTACCTGCGCTTCATGGAGCGTGGCCGCACCAACCACCTGCGGCTCGTTGGCGCCGGCCATCGCGCGCTGTTCGAGGAAGCCGAGCGCGAAATGCCGGGCTTCGCCTTTGTGGTGCGCTCCATGCGCATCGAGTTCCTCAAATCCGCGCGCATGGACGACCTGCTCGACATCGTCACCGTGCCGCGCGAGGTCAAGGGCGCTTCAATCACGCTCCACCAGCAGGTGCTGCGCGCGCACGAGCTTCTCGTCGATGCGCATGTGCGGGTTGCCTGTGTGTCTGCCGGCCGGGCGCGCCCGATTCCCAAGCCGCTGCGGCTTGCCCTGCTGGCCGATCAGGAACTGGCTGCATCGTTAGCCGGGCGCGCCAGTGACACTTAAGACTCCTGGCCGGTCAAGTCGAGTTCTGCATGGGGACCCCGGCATCGAAGGGGATTTTTGGCCTCGCCTCCTGCGGGAAGCGCGGCGGTCGGCGCCGGGAGGGAGGTGCGGCATTTATCCGCCGGGCCCGCCACGGCCGTGCCCTAGTTTGGACACCTTTGGCGGGAAAGCCGTAGCCGCTCAACCGGTGGGGCCGGCGCGGTTTTTCGTGCAATTTCGCCTGTTTTGGCGGGGGTGGCAATGTCGCCGCCTACACGCCGTTGCGGTGCCCCAGATGACGGCAAAGCTTGGGTAGAGCCGTCAGCGGTTGTGCGAAGGGACATGCCCTAGCAAGAGGTAGCGGGAAATGACGATTCGAAGAAAAGTCATCCCGCTCTAGGAGCTGCGATGCCGTCCGCCGCGCCGATTTCGATCTCGGATCTGTTTCTCAACGCGGATTTTGTCGTCAAGCTGGTCATGATCGGGCTCCTGGCGGCCTCGATCGCGGTATGGGCGATCGCCATCGACAAGATTGTGCTCTATTCGCGCACGCGGCGCGCCATGGACGCCTTCGAGCAGGCGTTCTGGTCGGGCCAATCGCTGGACGAGCTCTACCGCTCGCTCGCCTCGCGCCCAACCCATTCCATGGCGGCCCTTTTCGTGGCGGCCATGCGCGAATGGAAGCGCAGCCTGGAAGGGCATCCACGCTCGTTCGCGGGGCTCCAGGCGCGCATCGAGAAGGTGATGGACGTGACCATCCAGCGCGAGATCGCCCGGCTCGAGCGCCGGCTGCTCGTGCTCGCGACGGTGGGCTCCGCGAGCCCCTTCGTCGGCCTGTTCGGCACGGTGTGGGGCATCATGACCAGCTTTCGCGCCATTGCCGGCCAGCAGTCCACCTCGCTTGCGGTGGTGGCCCCCGGAATCGCCGAGGCCCTGTTCGCGACCGCAGTCGGGCTCATCGCTGCCATACCGGCGACCATTTTTTATAACAAGTTCGTGTCCGACGTGAACAAGCAGGCGCAGCGGCTGGAGGGCTTCGCCGACGAGTTCGCCGCAATTCTCTCGCGGCAGATCGACGAGCAGGGGTAGGGGATCGCATGGGCATGAATTTCGGAACGGCGGCCGGCGCCGGCC
>Ga0306921_10000331_pt1 | contig 39610 bp, 36 predicted proteins | sample sta12Cox44000080_FD_203760 | JGI IMG/M metagenome (GOLD analysis project Ga0306921, IMG submission 203760) | Lab enrichment of tropical soil microbial communities from Luquillo Experimental Forest, Puerto Rico - statoxic.12C.oxic.44.000.080 (v2)... | ecosystem: Environmental > Terrestrial >... | reverse complement strand
CGCAATCGACTACAGCCGCGGCAAGGCCAAGAAGCGGGTGCTCTATCGCGAGCTGATCGCCGCCGCCCAGACCACTCGGGCCGAATTGCAAACGGTCGCCGAAGGGCTGCCCGAGACCGTCGGGATGGCGGCCGAGCGGTGGCGCGCCGGGGTCAATCATTATCTGCCGCTGATCGCGCGCATCATTGACCAGAGCGAGCGCCGGGTACTCAAGAGCCTGCCCTCGCGAAAGCGGGTGGCGAGGCGGTGCCGGCCGGCGAGAAACTGGTCAGCTTGGCCGAGCCGCACGCCGACATCATCGTCAAGGGGGGTCGTGAGGTGCAGTACGGACACAAGCTCAATCTCGCCACCGGCAGATCGGCTTGATCCTCGATGTCGTCGACCTCGTCGTGCTTGCCTCTCGGGAAGGCGCTCAGCTCGTGAAGGTACTCGGCGAGCCATCCTGCGTCTTTTGGCAGATGCACAAAGCCGTTCTCGATCATTGCGGTCTGGGCGTGCATGCGCATGGTCTTGTCCGATTGCGGCTGGTAGCGGGTGACCGCGTGGAGACCTTCCTGGATCAGCTCCTGGATCAGCTGCGTGCCGGAGACCTTCTCCTCGATCAGCATGGCGCTCGCCTCGAACGCGTCACGCTGCTCGCGCACCGCCCGCTTCAGCTCGGGATACTCCATGCGCTTGCGCAATACGTGCAGCAGGTAAAGGTTCTTGCCCTTGATGCCCCAGCTCGTGCACACGCTGAAATCGCTGAGCTCGCTCGCCTTGTTGGCGGTGTCCCAGCTCTGCACGATGCGGTCGAATTTTTCCGGACGCTCGTTCGGCGCGTAGCTCTTAAACCACGCCGCCTTGACCATGCCGCCGCCCTGCGGCGACGGGGCCTGCTGGTATTGGCCGGCGAAGTTATATTCGCCCAAGGCGCGGCGGATCTGCTCGAGCATCTCGGGCGGCTCGCGCTCGGGATGCAAGGCCTCGCCCGCCTTCCGGCCGAAGGATTGCCGACCGAACACGGTCTCGACCGGGTGCAGCTCGTCGTCCTCGGCGATCGCCGGGAGGCGCACGACCTCCCACGGCTCCTGCGCCAGCACGTGGCCGGCGAGGTCGGCGGTCTGTCAAGCCCGATCGCGGTCGATCGCGCGGCTGATCGCGGCGAAGATCAGCGCGGTCGACCAGCCGAGCATCAGCGAACCGCAAGTGGCCGCCAGCGCGCCAAAGATGCGGTAATCTGGCGCCAGCACGATATCGCCATAACCCAGCGTTGCGAAAGTGACGAGCGAGAAGTAGAAGGCATCGTCGTAGGTCTGGAGTGCGCCCAGCAAGAAGAGGACCCCCGCCCACAGTCCCACCTGTGCGAAGTGGCCAAAGAACAGCGGCATAACGGCGCCGAGCGAGATCCAGAATGTCCGCCGAAGCTCGGTCGCGGCCCGCGTGCGGTCACCGATGAAGCGGACGCTGGCCAGCAGAACCGCCTGTGCCACGACCTGCAGCGCCACCGTGCCGGCCACTGCAAAAAGGATTGCCGCGAACCGGCCCACCGGCGCCTCCCCGAAACGTGCATTCCCCCAACGCTCCCGCTTCCCGATACCGGCAGCGCCCGCAACTCACGGATACACCATTGCCGGCGGTGCCGAGGGTCGCGTCAGTGAACGGCCGCTCCCGGCGTCGTGGCGGGCTCACCGCGCCAAGCTTCGAGCAGTGTGTACCCGACGGCGATCAGTGTCGGTCCAATGAACAGGCCGAGAAAGCCGAACGCGACAAAGCCGCCGAATACGCCCAGGATCGTCAAGCTCATTGGCATAGCGACGCCAGCGCCGATCAACAAGGGCTTGATGAAATTGTCAATTACGGTAACGACGAGGCCCCAGAAGATCATGAAGATGCCCCAGCCCTGCTGGTCCTGACCAAACAGCCAAATCGCCGCGCCAGCCCAGACCACGATAATCAGCGGCGCGCCAATCTGGCTAAGTGCAAGCAGTAGGGTGACAAAGCCGAGCAGGACGGCCCCCGGAACCCCCGCCACGGCCAAGCCGATCCCCATTATGACGGCCTGGATGACGGCCGTTCCCACCACCCCGTACGCCACACTGCGCACCGCGTCCGCCGCGACGTCCAGCGTGGCATCGGCGGTTTCACCACCAAGCCGCCTGAGGATATCGCGCAGCCTCGCGGTTAACGTGTCGCCGCTGACCCAGAAGAACGTGGCCACGACCAGCGACAGGATGATCTGTACGACACTCTGGCCGAGTGCTCGGGCCGCATCGACCAACGCCTCCCGCAGCGCGTCGGAATAGGGTTCGAGCACCGTCGAGATGTCGCCCTTGGCAAGCAGCACCTTGTCCCACAGGCTGGCGAGGCGCTCGCCGACGAACGGCAGGCCGGCGAGCCAGGAAGGGATCTGCGGAGCGCTGGCGAAGTAGTCCCGCAGGCGACCCGCCCCCTGGGTCAGACGCTCGCCGAGGCCAGGCGCCAATGCCATCAGCGGCAGGACCACGACGGCGAGCGCGAGCACCAGCAGCAGCGTCGCTGTCAGCCCGCGCTTAAGCCCGCGTCGGAGCAGGGAATCGCGCAGCGGCCACGCGGCAATGGCCAGGATCGCGCCGAACAGGATCCCCGTGCCGAAGGGTCGCAGCACCGCCAGAATGCCAAAAAGCAGACCTGCGAAGAGCAGGAGCAGGACGGCGCGCTCGAGGAGCTGCGTGGTGCCGGTCGAGGCGGCGGCACCCGCCCTCTCTTGCAGCGATGGGAGTTCATTTGCCATTGCCATTGGTCACCTCCTGATGCGTCGGCAAACACAGGTAAGGTGCGACACCAAATTCGCGTCATTGACCCAGATCACGATATATGCGCCGAGCCGCCCGCCATGGCGGCCGGCACTCGCGGCGCTGGCGGCGGCAGAAGCAGCGCGGTCGTTCCGATCGTATAGAGGGAGAGCACGAAGATATCCGCGATCCGATCGAGAACCGGGACCTCGAACGCAGTGGGCGACGCCGAGAGGCCGAAGAGCATCAGAAAGGTCACAAGGCCGGTCAGCGCCACCGCGCCGCCCGGGCGTCGCCCTCGGATCATAATCCACCTTGCGAAGCCCAGGGAGCCGAGCAGCGCCATCAAGGTCAGCGCAGGCAGCGGCGGACCGATCTCAAAGACCGTCGAGGCGGCAGCGGCCGCGACGCTTCCGACGAGGTTGCCCAGCAGCAGGATCAGGAGCTGGACGCGCCCGGCCGCCGGATCCTGCGCAGTCAGAAAGGTGACGAGCCCGAGCACCGCCGGAAAGGCGAGCGCAGTGGGCTCCGCGAGGTAGAAGAGTTGGGCCGGCAGCACGATGGCGACTTTGGCGAGGGTGCGCGCCGTGCCTCCCTGTTCCGTCACGGGCACGCGGCTGGCGGGCGCGGCGCCGGCCGGCACGCCGGTGGCGGCTTCTCCCTGCGGTGCCGGGAAGATCGCGTACAGGAGCCAGACGACCAGCGTTGCCCGTATCGCCGCGCCGACGAGGGTCTCGATCACGCCCGCCCCCAGGATTTCCGCTTGGACCGTGAGAACCGGGACTACCGCGGTGGCATTCAGCAGCATGGTGGCAGGGAGCGAGGGCCGGCCCGCCGCCCGTTCGCGCATCGTAAAACCAATGAAAAACAGCAGCCCGAGCGCAGCCATCAGAGGCAGCAGCCGGTCCGAGAAGACCGCGGAGACAGCGAAGGCGGCACCGGCCGTAGCCGCGATCACGGCGACCAGCGCCGCCGCCTGGCGCGGGCGCGGCGGCCCGGGCATGCCGACGAGGATCTGCGCGGCAAGCACAGCGGTGAGCCCGGGCAGCGGCTCCCTGACCGTCGTGCCCCAGACCATCGCCAACGTCGCGGCGAAGGCAAGCCGCAGCGCGGCGCGGTGCCGTGCCGTATCAGGAGACATAGGTCAGTATCGAGATCAGCCGGATCCAGAACCAGGCGAGCGCATTAAAAACCGGGTACTCGCCCGTGTAGAGGATGACGCTGGCACGGGCATTGTAGCGCACCCCGCCTGGCGGCCTGTCAGCGGTTTCGAACGCCAGTTGCACCGGGAAGCGCTGCGCTGGTGCGAGCCATCCGCCGGTGCCCTGGTGGGTCTTCGGCAGGCCGGTCGTGGGATCGACATCGCCCTCGCCGACGCCCCAGCCGAGGCTCTCCACCCGTGCCGGCAGCACACGGCCGGGCAAGACGTCGAGCACCACCTCGGCCCGCGTACCGGGGCTGATGTATTCCAGGCTGTTCTCACGGACGAAGGCCTGCAGCCACACCAGCCGCGCGTCGAGGAAGGTCAGCGCCGGCTGGCCCGCGGCTGCGAACTGCCCGCTGTTGAGCTGCAGGTTGCTTACCACACCGTCGCCGGGTGCGCGCAGCGTGGTGCGCGTGAGGTCGAGGCGTGCCTGCTCGAGCGCGGCCAGCGCGTCGCGGATCTGCGGATTGTCGGCGCCCTTTGGGCCGAGCGCCTGGCGCGCCTGCTCCAGCGAGGCCTGGGCACGCTGCACCTGCGCCTCGGCCGTGCCCAACTCCGACTCCGCCTGGTCGCGTTTCGACGCTGCATAGACGCCAGTGCGCACCAGCTCGAAGACGCGGGCCGCCTGCTCGCGAACGTTGTCCCGCTGTGCGAGCTCCTGCACCAGTTGCGCCTGGGCCTCATCCACCGCTGCTGTGGACGCGCCGACGGCCTGCCCGGCCGCGGCGAGCTTGGCCTCGGCACGCTCCACGGCTAGCCGAAAGGGGGTCGGGTCGATCCGGTACAGCAGATCGCCGGTCCGGACGATCTGGTTGTCACGCACCCCGACCTCGATGACCTTACCCGAGACCTCCGGCACAATGCGCACCACGAAGGCGCGCACGCTGGCGTCGCTGGTGTAAGGCGTCAGCCGGTCGGCAATCAACGTCCAACCGAACAGCAGGACGAAGAGGACGAGGATGACGAGCGTCCAGCGCCGCAACGGATCGGCCGGCCTGGACGGCGGAGCCGCCGCCGCCACCTGCTCCAGTTGAGGAACCTGCACTTCGCTCATGCCGAGTGCCCCTGGCTCATGCCCGTATCTCGGTGGGCAGGGGGTTCAGCCGACAAAATCTGGCTGGCTGCGTCAACCCGTCTTTTTCGCTGCGCGGGCAGGCTTTTGGGATCAGGCCCTAAACCTAACAGGTAACGCCCGCGGCACAGCGGCGCGCTGACCTGCGCGCTGCGCCGGCATAACTCACCGGCGTCAACGGGCGGCCCACGACAGCGTGCGCGGCAGAGATGAAGCCGTGCACCCCTGGGATCTCAAACCGCTCACCGAGCTCCAGGCAACAGACGCAGCCGATAACAGTCAGCAAGACACATCCCGCGCTGCACCTCGGCGGCGCAGCGGACCGCGTCCACGAAACTGGCAAATTCAGCAAGCATACCGTCGCCGGTGTTCTTGACAATGCGGCCTCGGTGCTCCCTGATCTTCGGCTCGATCAGCTCCTGCTGATGCGCCTTCAGACGCTCGTGCGTGCCCTCTTCGTCCGCCCCCATCAGGCGCGAATAGCCCGCCACATCGGCCGCGAGAATCGTTGTTAGACGGCGCGGCGGGGTGAGGGGCTCGCCGCGCGTCACGGGTGCGAGAAAGCGATAGCCGCGCCTCGCGATCGTCTGGATGAAGCTGCCCTCCGCTCGTCCTCCATCGAGGATGCGGCGAAGCGCTGCGATCTGGACGGTCAGGTTATTGTCCTCGACCACCGTTCCCGGCCAGACCGCCTCCATGATCTCGTCCTTGGCGACAAGATCGCCCTGGGCAATGATCAGCACACGAAGCACGTCAAGCGCGCGTGAGCCGATCGCGACCGGGACAAACGCCCCGCGGTGATCCCGCCGGAACAGGCCGCGCCGGTCGAGGCGAAAGTCTTCGAACTCGAAAATCTCGCCGCCGGCGAGCACCTCCATGCGTCTCCCCGCGGCCGCGCCCGACACAGTCGCTCATGCGTCGGCTTCGTCGACCGGCGCGATTTTGCGCCGTTTAGCAAAATTTAGGAAGATTTTATCGCCGCCACGTTGCGCCTTAACGGTCGTGGAGCCTCCAATCATTGCGCGAGGCCAATGTCATCTTAAGGACATTCGGTTTCGGCCATAAGCAAGTGGAGGCACCGGCATGAAACGAAAATCGCTGACTGTTCTGATGTTTGCATTTGCGTTGGCGCCAACATGCTTGGCCGCCAAAGAGAAAATATCTAGGTACGAGGTGACCGACCTCGGCACGCTCGGCGGAGTCAGGAGCGTAGCCTGCGGCCTCAACAATCGCGGCGAGGTGACCGGGAACTCCTCGGTCGCGGCCCGACCGGAGCATGCGTTTGTCTGGCGCGACGGTGTCATAACCGACCTCGGCATTCTCCCGGCGACCTCTCCAGTGCTGGATGGGGCATCAACAACTCCGGTCAGGTGGCAGGTTCCTCCTCCATCACGTCCATGGTGAATAAGGAGCCATTCGACGCAGTCCTCTGGGACGACGGCAAAATCATACCCCTCGGGACATTGGGCGGCCTCTTCGGCTTCGCGCTGGCCATCAACGAACGCGGTCAGGTGACCGGCGCCGCAAGAACAGCGGCAGGCCTATTGCACGCATTCCTGTGGGAGGAAGACAGCGGAATGATCGATCTTGGCACGCTGCCGGGCGATACTGGCAGCACGGGCCGGGGCATCAACAACCGTGGTCAAGTCGTCGGGCAGGGGGCCGGCGCAAGTTTTGGCCACTGCGGGCTCCATGTACCCCAACCTCCGCTGCCGACGCGGGCGCTCATGTGGGGAGACGACGGAACAATCACGGATCTCGGTGCCCTCGGAGGCATTTTTGCCGTTGGCAAAAGCATCAACGACCATGGCGTGGTGGTCGGCGCTTCCTCGACCCGTCGAGAGGAAAAACACGCTTTCCTTTGGCACGACGGCACAATGACCGACCTCGGCACGCTCGGCGGCACCTACAGCGGGGCCTATCAGATCAATCAACGTGAGCAAGTCGTCGGCGAAGCCAATACCGTCACTGGAGACCTTCATGCGTTCCTTTGGGCGCGCGGTCGAATGATCGACCTCAATAACCTGATTCCGAAGAGCTCGGCATGGATATTGATTCAAGCGACAGCGATCAACAAAGTCGGCCAAATCGCCGGATGGGGCGAAATTCGTGGTCAAACCCACGCCTTCCTGCTGACGCCCGAACATGACGACGATTAGGGGTTATGCCCCGGGAATGTCTGTCCGACGCACCAGCAAGGAGGTCTTTGTTATGTTAGCTCGACCAGATTCTCGACCCAAAAGGCTTCATACTAGTCCGCTACCTGAGCGACGGTTCACTCGACCCCTCGTTTGGCTTGGCCTAGCTCCTCCCGATGGTGCGGCGCCGGCGATCCGCTCGCACGATTACTCCTCCGGCATTCCGGCCTTGCGCAGTCCGGCGAAATAAGTAGCCTCGTACAACGCACGGATTTTCGCTACCCCCAAAAATCCGACGGCCTTCAAGCAGCCGATGCTCGCATAGCGATCATCGCCGCTCAGCCTTCGAGCTTCGGCGAGTTCGGAGGCCGCGTGTTCAGCTGCGCCTTTGAGGGCGTAAGCAGAGGCAAGGTGAGCGTGAACAATTGGGGCTGCAGGATTTGCATTGCGCGCCTTCTCGAACCAGAGGATCGCTTCGCTGGTGCGCGATTGCAGTAGATGCACCGCCCCGGTCTGAGAATACCAGCTGTGGATCAAGGGATCGCGGGGGCTGAGGCGGATGGCTTGCGCCGCGAGCGGGATCACCTCGTCAATCGACCCGGTATGGAGCTTGCACCAGCCGAGCGGGGCGTACACGGCGAGGCAGTAGCGATTGAACCCCAGCACCATTTCGTATTCGGGAATTGCCTCTCCGTATCGATGCTGTGTGCGCAGCACTTGCCCTTTTGCGCGATGCGCGAGACCACTGCGCGGCGACGCGGCCAAGGCTTGCCCAGCCAGCCCTTCCGCGCGCGCGAGGTCGGCCGCGGCCGTGTCGGTCATATCCTCGAGAACGCGGGCCGTCAGCTCGATCGCCAAATAGCTCTGTGCCTCGACGGACCGCGGATCGAATGCCAACGCACGCTCGAACAGGCTGATGGTCTCGTCCAAGTTGTCACGAGATGTCGGCTTATAAGTTGCGGCACGTCCTCGTAGGATGTAGTCCAGTGCGTCGGGATGCCCGGTCGGTCGGGCGGCCTCCGCGATCACCAGCTCTGAATCGAGCGCAATGGCGATCTGGCTCGTGATCTCGTCTTGCAGGGCGAACAGATCGTGGGTGTCGCGGTCGAACCGCTCGGCCCACAGATGCGCGTCGGTCTCGGCATCGATCAGCTGGGCGTTGACCCGGACCTGTTTCCCAGCCCGCCGGATGCTCCCCTCCAACGCGTAGCGCACGCCGAGCTCGCGGCCGACCTGTTTCGCGTCAACCGCCTTGCCTTTGTAAGTGAAGGCGGTGCCGCGAGCGATCACGAAGCTGCCCGAAATCCGCGACAGGTCGGTCGTCAGATCGTCGGTGACCGCGTCGGCAAAATATTCCTGGTCCGGATCATTGCTGAGGTTCGTAAAGGGCAGCACCACGATCGACAGGGGCGGCGGGGGACGGGTGCCGATCACCGCAACCCGTGTAGGGCTGACAGCACTATCCCCTGCGTGCCGCGTCACTACCGCGGCAAAACGGTAACCGCGCCCGGCGACAGTCTGAATACAACTGCCGTCCGCCCGACCCTGATCGAGGATGCGGCGAAGCGCTGCTATCTGGACGGTCAGGTTGTTGTCCTCGACGACGGTTCCCGGCCAAACCGCGGCCATGATCTCGTCCTTCGAGACGAGATCGCCGTTGGCGGCGATCAACACACGAAGCGCATCGAGCGCACGCGTGCCGATCGAGACCGGGACGAACGCCCCGTGTTCATCCCGCCGGCACAGACCGCGCCGGTCGAGACGGAAGGCCTCGAACATGAAAATCTCGCCGGCGGCGAGCGCCTCCATGCCCCGTCTCCCTATGGCCGCTCGCGACACCTGGCCTTGCCCGCGAGTCGAGATCCCCGACCGGTGCGATTTTGCCCCGTTTAGCAAAATTTAGGAAGATTTTATCGCCGCTACGTTGCGCCTTAGCCGTCGTGCGATGTCCCATCGCCGCACGGGACCGAGGTCGTCAGATCCGCCTCGGCCATAACGAACGGGAGGTACCGGCATGAACGCATCATTATTGATTGCCGCCGCAGCACTCGCTATCGCGGCATCCTCAGTGCCATCAAAGGCACGAAATAAATTCGGCCCTTGGGGGCCGCCAGTTAATCTCGGCCTTACAGTCAATTCAAAACCCATCGAAAGGCTTTCAAAAGGCATCGACGAGCGTCCGGCCATCTCCAGGGACAATTTGAGCTTGTACTTCGATTCCGACCGGCCGGGCGGATCTGGCGGCACGGACATCTGGGTTTCTCACAGAGCCAGCGTTGGTGATCAATGGGGTACGCCGCAAAACCTCGGACCCATCGTCAACTCCTCCGGGAACGAAACCAGTCCTAACCTCTCTCCGAACGGGCATTGGCTGTTCTTTGGCAGCGACCGCCCAGGCGGCTGCGGGATGATTGACATCTGGGCGTCGCACCGGAAAGACCGAGACGACGACTTCGCGTGGGAGCCGCCGGTCAACCTCGGCTGTGTAACGAATGGCTGGGTATATACTTCAGCTAACGACGATTTTCCCTTCCTGTTTGTGGACAACGAACAAGACACTACAATTCTATATTTCGCGAGCGATCGGGACTACGGTAGCCAGCACTACCACATTTATGCGAGTACGATGAATGAGGAAGACGGAACCTTCGGTCCCGGGGTCCTGGTCCGCGAGCTCAACTGTTTCATGCCAACATGCACCCGTGACTCGCGTACGACCATCCGGCGCGATGGTCTAGAAATTATTTTCGGTTCGTGGGAGCGTCCCGGGGGGTTAGGCAAACAAGATCTCTGGGTTGCCACGCGAAATGACACCGCGGACCCGTGGTCGATACCGGTAAACCTCGGACAAACGGTCAACACCAAATGCAATGACGGAGGCCCAGCGCTGTCCCGCGACGGCACTACTTTGTATTTCCACTCCGACCGACCTTGGCCCTGTGGGGATCTTGACCTCTACGTGACCACCCGCGAAAGGCTCGGTGACGACGCATCAGGTGACGACCAACACGACAATAGCATCCATCGGAGTAACGCTCGGTAGCAGAGCGCCGTCGCTCTGAGCCCCGGCGGGATACGCGGTCACAGGAGGGAAATTCGATGGCTGGGCAGACGCGCAATCTCAGGGCCCACGCGAGCGCAGACGGCATCTATTCGCCGATGACCCCGTCGGGGATCGTTTACACTGGAACCTATGCCAACGGCATCGTGCTGACCAATCCCGCGACCCAGAACCGGGCGACCGTGGCGGCAACCGGATACGTCACCAACAACACGATGGCCTACAACGGCGACGCCATTTACGGCGCGCCTTTATCCTCCTGGACTGTCACCAATCTGGGGGCGATCAAGGGTGGGTATTCGCCATATAGCACCGGGGTCGACCTGAAGGCCGGCGGCAGTGTTACCAACGGCGAGGGTGGCTCGGCCGGCGCGTTGATAGCGGGCTATCACGGCGTCGGCATCGTTGGCGGCAGCGGCACGGTGGTGAATTTCGGCACGATCGAGGGCAAGGGCGTACTCATCCCTTATTATTATCCGATAATTTCCATCGGTGACGGCGTTTTCCTTGGAGCCGGGGGCAGCGTTACCAACGGCCAGAGTGGGTCGAGCACCGGTCTGATCGCGGGCGGATACCTGGCCAACGGCGTCTTCATCGGCGGTGGCAGCGGCACGGTCACGAATTTCGGCACGATCGACAGCGGCGAGTTGGGCACCAGTGTTCTTCTGGCAGCTGGCGGCAGCGTTACCAACGGCCAGAGTGATTCGTCCGGAGGCCTGATCACGGGGTGGGTTGGCGTTAAAATCTCTGCCAATGGCACCCTGACCAATTTCGGCACGATCTCTGCCGTTTACGGCGTCATCGCAACGGGCAGCGTCGCAAACTTCGGTACGGTTAAAGGCGTCGCCGAAGGCATCATCCTGGACGCTGGTGGCAGCACCGCCAACGGCCAGAGCGGATCGATCACTGGAGATATTGGCGTTCTCTTGTCCGCCGGCAGCGTGGCCAACTTTGGGACGATTTCCGGAGAACGGGACGGCGTCGAAGCCTTTAGCGGTACGGTGACGAACGCTGGCGCGATCATCGGCAATCGCGACGCGGTGTTGTTCGGCGCTGGGGACGACCTCCTGGTGGTGGATCCCGGTGCGGTGTTTGTCGGCAAAGTCGATGGCGGCGCCGGCAATAACACGCTGGAACTTGCCCAGGGAACCGGGACAGGCATGCTGAGTGGGCTCGGCACGAGCTTTGTCAATTTCGGGACCGTAGTCTTCGATGCCGGTGCCCCCTGGACAGTGACGCTCGATGATCCGGCGGCCTTTACTGGGACAATCTGGGGCTTCGCTAACGGCGATTTCATCGATCTGACGGGCAGGATAGCCGACGGCGTCAATTATTCGGGCGGCGTCCTGACGGTGCTGAATGGCCCCAATGTGGTCGCGGCCATCAATCTAGCCGGCCCCTACACCTCCGCCGATTTCAGTCTCAGCCCGGACGGTCTTGGCGGAACGGATATCGGATTAGCTGAGCCCACGCTGACCTTGTTTGGGCAGTCTGCTGCCGCTGGCTCCCATGCTGCGTCCATAAGCAGCGCAGCGGGCACCGATCTCGCCTATGAGATGACCCTACCGGAAGCAGCGGATCTCTCCTTTGCGCCGCACCACTGAGAAGCTCTACCGCGTCCGATTGCCTACACCCGCTCGAAATCGGTGCGCTCGGTGACCAGGCCCTGCAGGTAACGGCGCAGGCAGTCGAGGCTGAGTTCGACCGCACCCAGCCGCACCCAGTCGCGGCCCCCATAGATGCGCGAGCGGCGCGACTCGGTACCCTCCTCCGAGGCGATCGCGAGATGGATGCTGCCGCCGAAATCGATGCGGTCGGGACTGTCGTCGACCTCGATCCGCACTGCTGGCGCATGGCTGGGCCTCGGTCTCCTAGCGCGGGGCTTGTGCTACCGTTAAGCAGCGAGTGCCGCCATTACGACCCCTATTGATCGGTCGCCGGGCTTTAGTCTAGTCGGCGTCACAACTCCCGGAGGATGCCGAGCCTCCTCGCCATCACCGATAACGGCTCTGGCCGCTCGGTTTGCGAAGCGCCCGCCTGCTGGGCTTCGAAGCGTTGTTTGTACAAATGCCAGATCCCCGCGTTGGAGCTGGGGCCGCGGCCGGCCTGCTTGAGCCAATCGAGCATCTGTGCCGTCGAGTCGACTTGGTCGTCGTGCTTGCCGTTCGGGAATACCGTCAGCTCGTGCAGGTACTCGGCAAGCCATGCCGCCTCTCTTTCGGCAGGTGCACAAAACCGTTCTCGATCATCGCGGTCTGCGCGTGCATGCGCATGATCTTGTCCGACTGCGGCTGGTAGCGGGTGACCGCGTGTAGACCTTGCTCGATCAACTCCTGGATCAGCTGGGTGCCGGAAGCCTTGTCCTCGATCAAGACGACACTCGCCGCGAAGGCCTCGCACTGCTCGCGCACCGCGCGTTTGAGCGCGGGATATTCCATGCGCTTGCGCAGCACATGCAACAGATAAAGGTCCTTGCCTTTGATGCCCCAGCTCGTGCAGACGCTGAAGTCGCTGAGCTCGCTCGCCTTGTTGGCGGTGTCCCAGCTCTGCACGATCCGGTTGAATTCGTCCGGCCGCTCGTTGGGCGCGTAATTCCGGAACCACGCGGCCTTGACCATGCCGCCGCCCTGCGGCGACGGGGCCTGCTGGTATTGGCCGGCGAAGTTATATTCGCCCGAGGCCCGGCGGATCTGCTCGAGCATCTCGAGCGGCTCGCACTCGGGATGCAAGGCCTCGCCCGCTTTGCGGCCGAAAGATTGCCGGCCGAACACGGTCTCGACCCGGTGCAATTCCTCGTCGTCGGCGATCGTCGGGAGACGCACGACCTCCCACGGCTCCTGTGCCATGACGTGACCGGCGAGGTCATCCCTCGGGTCACGCCCGAGGGCAGGCTCTCGTGCGGCCGGTGCGTGATCAGCACGATGGCGCCGGTCAGCTTGTCGTTGAGCCGGCTGTAGAGGGTGTGGTCGTACCACTCGTTGACTGCCTGGCGTTGCGCTTGCGACAACGCCTCTTCGGGCTTCAGCAGATCGTCGATGATGATGATGTCGGCGCCTCGCCCGGTCAGCACGCCGCCGACCGAGGTGGCGATGCGGCAGCCCTGGGCCGTCGTCTCGAATTCGGGCACCGCCTGATGCCTCGGCGAGAGCCGCGTCGGAAAGAGCCGCTGGTACCGGTCGCTGGCGACGATGCGCCGGCAATCGCGCGACAATTTGTCGGCGAGGTCCTGGGCATAACTGGCGCAGACGATCTGCACGCTCGGGTCGTGCCCAAGACACCAGGCCGGAAAGGCGACCGACGCCAGGTGCGACTTCAGATGGCGTGGCGGCACGCTGATGATCAGCCGCCTGGTCCGGCCTTCGCGCACCGCCGCCTCCCCGGACGGCCGGCCTTTGCGGGCCGTTCCGGGGATCGCTGGCCATGACCTCGAAATCTCAGTTCATCGCGAAGCGAGTGCGCGGGTTCAGCTCGCGAAAACACCACGCCGCAAAGCTCGCAAAGTCGTCGTGCAGCAGTGCCGCGCATTCGGCCAGTGCGGTGTCCCCGGCGACGATCGCAGCCGGCATCGTCAACCGGGTGGTTCGGAAGCGCCGGCGGCCGCGGCTTCGGCCGCCTCGGCCGCGATCTGGCGGCGCAAACGCGCAACAAACAGCTCGACAACCTCGCGGTCGGGTGCGGTCAATTTGGCCGGCTCCGCGGGTGCGGCGGCACCCGCCTTCTGCTCGACCTCCTTCATCATGTCGAACAGCATTTTGGTGGCGCGCAGATCGGCTTTGGCCGATTTGTTGACCATCTGGGTGACGATCGCCTCGCGCTTGGTGATCTTGCGCCGCTTGCCGTCGATCGTGACGTAGACCGGTTCGTTCAGCGCGGCGATCAGCAGCGACGACAGGTCCTTGCGGCGCGGGCCGCGCGGGTTGCCCGACTGGCCCTTCTGGAACGGCCGGCCGCGCGGCGGCTTGCCGTAGCCGATCTTGTAGTCTCTCTTCACCTCGGACATCTGTGCTCCTGCGGAATGCTCCCGGTTGCGACCGCCTGTTGTGGCGGTCGAGCTTGTCCTTATATATCAGCAAGTGCTATTTTGTCAATTAAATAAGACATCAGTTATGCCGAATTTAGCAAGCCCAATGCCGCGTCTGAATTCCACTGCCGGCCCGCTGCCAACCGCCGCAAACCGTGCTCGATTTCCGCTGTCGGCCGGCATCGGCCGAATGGGCGTAAGATGCTGATTGCAATTAGGTTTCCGGTGTCGAAGCGGGGCTTTTCGAGGGCGAAAACGCTTTTTTCCGCTGTCGACAGCGGAAATCGGGTAGCGGCTCTCGCCGCCGCGGTTAGGACGCATAGCCGACGCATCGATCCCGCGCAGCGCCGCGATCCGCAAATGCTCGCAGGCGAGACTCGGTTCTGCACCGTCTCGGGAACGCCTGGCAGGTAAGCAACATTGCTGAACTTGACTGGCATCACTCCGTGATGGCCTTTAATGTGAAAATCTGAGTTGTCCTGGCGACCAGCCTCGGTAACCGGCGAGCCACGCACGGCGAGAAGGAGAAGCGAATGGCGTTCGAATTCGGCATGTTCCACGAGTTTCAGCGGACCGCCGGGGTGACCGACGAGGAAGCGTTCGCCACCTCGTTCGACGAGATCGATGCGGCCGAGCGCTGGGGGCTGGACGCGATGTGGCTGGCCGAGATCCACGTCAACCCGGACCGGTCGGTGTGCTCGGCGCCGCTTACCCTCGCCAGTGCCATCGCCGCCCGCACCAAGCGCATGAAGATCGGAACCGGCGTCCAGGTATTGCCGCTCTGCCACCCGCTGCGGCTGGCTGAAGAGGCCGCGACGGTCGACCAGATCAGCCGCGGCCGCCTGATTTTCGGGATTGGGCGCAGTGGTTTCCCGCGCACCTACGAAGCCTATGGCGTACCATACGGCGAAAGCCGCGAGCGCTTTGCCGAAACGCTCGAAATCCTGAAACGGGCGTGGACCGAGCCGTCGTTCTCCTATCAGGGCAAGTACTACAGCTTCGAAAACGTCAGGCTCGCTCCGAAGCCGTATCAAAAGCCATGGCCCGACATCCGCATCGCGGCCAACAGCACGGATACGTTCCCGAACATCGCCAGGCTCGGGCATGGCGTCCTGGTCGCGGTGCGGCAAGGCACGCTCGAGGAGTTGGAACCGAACATATCGGCCTACCGCAAAGCCTGGAAAGAGGCGGGGCATCCCGGCAAAGGCAAGGTCTTCCTGCGCGCTCCGGTCTATGTCGCCGACACCGACGAGCAGGCTCGCGACGAGCCCGAAGAGAGCATCATGTATTTCTACCGCTATCTCGGCGAGCGGCTCGAGGACTCGGCAACCCGCGCGGGGGTACAGCAAGGCGAGTTACGAGCGGCGCGTGGGCGGCGGCTGCAGACGATCACCTATGAAGAGGCCTTGCGCGAAAAACTGATCGTCGGCTCGCCTGAGCGGGTTGCCGACCGGCTGATGGGCCTGCAGGAAACCCTCGGTCTAGACGGCATCCTGTGCGAGATGAATTGCGGCACCAAGATCCCGCATCAGAGAGTGATGAAATCGCTGCAGCTGTTGTGTGAAAAGGTGAAGCCGCAGGTTCATTGACGGACACTGGGTTGTCAGCAAGCCGCGCGTTTTGGCGGGCGGCTCCGAGTCCGAGACAACGGTGATCGCCTCGGTATCGTTGATCCTGCACACCCTTTCAGCCGTGGTCTGGGTCGGCGGCATGTTCTTTGCCCATCAAGTGCTGCGACCCGCTGCCGCTGTACTTGAACCCGGGCCGCGCCTCATGCTGTGGTCACGTGTCCTCGGCCGCTTCTTCGCGTGGGTGTTCGCCGCAATCGTCCTGCTCCTGCTGACCGGCTATGCGATGGTCTTTGGCGTCTATGCCGGGTTCGGCGACGTGGGGCTCCACATCCACTTGATGCAAGGGATCGGCATCCTGATGGTGCTGCTCTTCTTGCACCTCTATTTTGCCCCGTGGCGCCGGTTCCGCACCGCGGTCGCGCGACAGGACTGGGCCGAGGGCGGGCGGCGGTTGGGCCAGATCCGCACCATCGTGACGATCAACTTGGTGCTCGGAGTCATTGTCGTCGCGATTGGCAGCAGCGGACGATATTGGGGCTGAGAGTGAGCGGCTATCGGGCTTCGGCGCAGCGGGAGAATTGCTGCGGATCGATCCGCTGCAAGCCGGCGTCCATCGAAGTCTTGCCGTCGGGCGAAATCCAGGTGGCCTTTAACCCGCCATCGGCGCGCGGGCGAAAGTGCAGCGTGCTCTTGCCATTTTCCTCGAAGACGAAGTCGTCATCGACCAGGCGGCCCTCGCGCCGGGTCCATTCGGCCGGCTCGTCTGCGTCGATCCCCGGCCCGATGGCGTAGACCGCAGCGAGTTCCCGCCCGTGCATCGCCTCGATAGCGACGAGTAGCTCTCTCCCGTTCGGGTAGAACCCGTACCAGGCGCCGTGTAAGGCCGTGCCTTGCCCAGGGGCAGGCGCAGCCGACACCGCGGGCGCCGAAGCTCCGATTGCCGGCGCCGCGACAAGCGCCGCCGCCTGCGGATGGAGAAGCTCGTCCGGCAGGCGGAGTTCGGCACTGGGCGCCTCGCCCCACACCGGCTGGCAAACGAGCTCGTCTTTGAGCGCATCGGCATCGACAAAATCATGGATGCACCCGCCAAACCGGCGCAGGAACAGACCAGTGGACGATGCCCAATGGCCGACGAGAAAGGCGGGCTGATCGACCACCGCAAAGCCGAGCCCGTGCTCGGACAGGATCGCCCGCGACCGCTCCCCGCGTCCCCCCGGGTCGAAATCGTCGCCGTGGAAATAGAACAGCATGACCCGAGCCCGCTTGACCTGCTCGAGCAGCGGGTAGAGGCGGATCGCGTTGAGACGCCAAGAGCCGTAAGATTCGTCGAAACTACCGAACGCCGCCGGCGCGGTCGCGACGACTGCGTCGACATCATCCGAAGCATCGGCTGCCATCAGCGCAAGAAAGGCGCCGAAAGACTGTCCCGCCAAAACGATGCGGCGATAGCCCTTGTGCTTGAGCCGGGCCACATGGTCGACGAGGCGTCGTGTGCTGCTGGTCAGGGTGTCGTCCTCGCGCGGACGATCAAAGCGCAGTACATCCCACCCGCCATCGCGCAGAACCCGGAGAAATGGCGGCGGCGTCGACTCAGAGTCTTCGACGATGATCGAGCGGCCGTGGCTCCAGACGAGGACCCCCATCGCGCGCTCGGGGCCCAGCAAGTCCCGCTCGAACGCAGGATCGAGCCCCATTCCCGCTACTGGCATATTGTACAACATCGCAATAGCGAGAACGAGAGCAGACACCCTGGCCAGAAAACATCGCCTCATTCCTCGTGCCCCCGCTCCTTGCCTCGACCCAGGCTGCGCGGAGGAAGTCTAACGAACTGTTACCCTTTGTGTCACTTCGTAAACAAAAAAGGAGCGCCTGAGCTTTCGATGCCAAGACTTTGACGAGGCAGAGGGTTTTTGCTAGCTGCGACGAACGGGCGCAGATTGCGGTCGGGTAGAGCTTGTCATGCCTCCCGCAGGGTCATCAGAACCACGGCGGCGAGAAGCACGCCGAAAGCCTCGAAGCCGGTATTGATTTGGCCGAATGCCATGCTCAACAAAGTGGCTGCAAGAGTGGCGGATCCGATCAGCAGCGGCATGGCACGATCCCGGCGTTTGACTTGGAGTTGAAAATCGCGATGTAACGGTCAGGACATCATCGTTATTCCCTGGAGTGGGAGGATGGGATGGGAATCCTCTACGTCGCGCGCAGCGCCAGGCTCTGCCGCTGGGCGTCGGATGTCGGTCTCGGCAAGCATATCTACAAGGTCGGGGTTGCGCCGAGCGACCCCAAGGCGCTCGCCGCCGCAGGTTGGGCCGGTGAGACCGACTGGACGATCACCCGCAAGCAAACAGTAGAAAATTTGAGCGAAGATGAGGCGCTCGCGCGGCTCGCGCGCAAGGAAAAGGTCATCGAACCCAACCTCTACCCGAAGCTCAAAGGGGCCAATGGAGTATTCCGGCTCGCTCCTAGCCGGGTCGAGAGTCACATTATCGTGACGCGAGCCCTCGCGGGGCAGAGCGATCGGGTTGAGGTCAAGCTGAAACCGACCGATTTCGCCGACTACCTGATCCACAACACGCTGCGGTAGGACGCGTGCGCAGCGGAACGGCGAATTGACGTTTCCTTCCTCAAATGTCGAGGAACACGGTTTCGGTCTCCCCGAGCGCCCCGCGCTGCAGACGAATGTCTATTCGCCACCCGTCCGCACCTTCGGCTTTGGCGATCAAGGTGCCGCGGCGCCTCTGGTCTTCGATCGAGGACAGCAGCGGATCGGTTTCGTTGAGCGGCTCGCCGGCGAAATAGGCACGGGTAACGAGACCCTTGAGCAGGCCGCGCGCGAGGATGGTGATGGCGAAGTGAGGCGCCTGTTGCACGTTGCCGCGGCCGGGCACCGGTCCCGGCCTCAGCGTCCTGAAATGGAACGTGCCCGCTTCATCCGTGCGCGACCGGCCAAAGGCCGGGAAATGTTCGTCCGAGGGCGGGTCGGCCTGCCACAGCTCGACGGCGGCATCCGTCACCGGATTGCCGTCGCCGTCGATGATGGTGCCGGAGAGCGTAACCTCATGGCCCGCGGCACCGAACCGCGTCAAATCGGCCCATTCCGGGTGTTCGATCAGGTGCCAGAAGGGTCCGATCGTCTGGCTGCTCGTGGCGCTCGGCATCCTCAGCCTCCACAGAAATGAAATCGACGATGCAGAGTGGGATCGCATGCCGACTTCTGCAACGCCAACCAAGCCGGCCGCCGCGAGTTCGGTTCAACCCTGCCGATGCGGCAGATCCGTGGCCCGGCTTTTGCACTATAAACCCGGATGTGGATCGCGTAATCTCGGTGGCATAACGGCGCCCCAACAGCGGAAGTCATAAACCTCTTAATCGCACCGGTTGTCTTCCTGTGGAACGACGAGAAGCAATGAGAGCGTAGGGCGTGTTCGCCTACATCATCAGGCGCATCCTCGCGACGATCCCGGTCATGGCGGTCGTCGCGTTGTTCGTCTTCTCGCTCCTCCATCTGAGCCCCGGCGACCCGGCAGTCATCATCGCCGGCGACACAGCGACATTGGACGACATCGCCCGGATCCGGCAGAAACTCGGTCTCGACCAGCCGCTTTACGTCCAGTTCGCGACGTGGGTATGGGGTCTGCTGCACGGCGATCTCGGCATCTCGATCTTCACCAACCTTCCGGTATCCAAGCTGATCGCACAGCGGGTCGAGCCTACCCTCACCTTGACGATCTCGACTTTGTTGGTCTCTGTCCTTGCGGCGGTCCCGATGGGCGTGCTCGCCGCATGGAAGGCCGGCTCGTGGATCGACCGCGTGGTCATGGTCTTCGCGGTGCTCGGGTTTTCCGTGCCGGTCTTCGTGCTTGCCTACCTGTTGATTTATGTTTTTGCGATCTCCACCGACCTGTTGCCGGTGCAGGGCTTTGTCACCATCGGCGGCGGCCTGATACCGTTCTTGTCGCACCTCGTGATGCCGACCCTCGCCCTCGGCATGGTCTTTGCCGCGTTGATCGCCCGCATGACGCGCGCCAGCATGCTCGACGTCTTGGCCCAGGATTATATCCGCACCGCGCAGGCCAAGGGCTTGGCGAACGACAAGGTGCTGATCGGCCATGCGCTGAAGAACGCCGCCGTGCCGATCGCGACGATCATCGGCATCGGAGTGGCCGCGCTGATCTCCGGCGTCGTCGTCACCGAGACGGTGTTCGCGATCCCGGGCCTGGGCCGCCTCACCGTCGATGCGATCCTGCGCCGCGATTATCCGATTATTCAGGGGATCATCCTCGTCTTCTCGGCCGCCTACGTGCTGATCAATCTGCTCGTCGACCTGAGCTACACCTTCCTCGATCCGCGTATCCGGTATTAACACGATGACAGTAGCGCCAGCCGATCTCGCCCTCATCGACGCGCGTTCAGTACGACGAGGTGGCTTGCTCACCTATATCCGCCGCCATCCGACGATGGTCATCGGCGGGGCGCTGCTCGGCTTGATGGTGCTGATGGCGGTCTTTGCCCCTTATCTCGGCACCGTTGACCCGCAGGCATTGTCGCCGATCCGTCGGCTGCGCTGGCCGTCGGCGCAATATTGGTTCGGCACCGACATGCTCGGTCGCGACGTCTACAGCCGCACGATCTACGGGGCGCGAGTGTCGCTGATCGTCGGGATCAGCGTGGCACTGCTGGCGAGCGGGTTCGGTCTCGCCATCGGCCTCGTCACCGGCTTCAGCCGCTGGACCGACGCAATCGTGATGCGGATCATGGACGGGCTGATGTCGATCCCCTCGATCCTGATCGCGATCGCGTTGATGGCCTTGACCCGCGCCAGCATCGAGAACGTCATCTTCGCGATCACCGTCGCCGACCTGCCGCGGGTCACCCGGCTCGTCCGCGGCGTCGTGCTGACCTTGCGCGAGCTGCCCTTCGTCGAGGCGGCGCATGCCAGCGGCACCGGCTTTTTCCGCATCCTATGGCGGCACATCCTGCCCAACACTCTGCCGCCGCTCCTTGTGCAAGCCACCTTCGTCGCCGCCTCGGCGATGATCGTCGAGGCGATCCTGTCGTTTCTCGGCGCCGGCACACCGCCCAACATCCCGAGCTGGGGCAACATCATGGCCGAGGGGAGGAGCCTCTTTCAGGTTGCCTACTACATCGTCCTTTTCCCCGGGGCGTTCCTGTCGATCACCGTGCTCGCCATCAACCTGTTGGGCGACGGGCTGCGCGACGCACTTGATCCGCGTCTCGCGCGGCGGATGTAGCCATGGCCGAGGCGGCCTATGTCGCCACCCTTCCGAAGGCGCCGGCCGCCCAGGCCGAGCCGCTCCTCGAGGTCGCCGATCTGCGAACCTGGTTTTTCACCCGCGACGGGGTCGTTCATGCCGTCGACGGCGTCTCGTTTCATGTCTTCCCCGGCGAGACATTGGCGATCGTCGGTGAGAGCGGCTGCGGCAAGAGCGTCACCGCACTCTCGGTTTTGCGGCTGATCCCATCGCCGCCCGGGCGCATCGTCTCCGGTAGGATCCGCTTTGCCGGGCGCGACCTGCTCGGCCTCGGCGAGGCGCAGATGCGCGATGTTCGCGGCAATGAGATCTCGATGATCTTTCAGGAGCCGATGACCTCGCTGAACCCGGTGCTGACGATCGGCCGGCAGATCGCCGAGACCTTGACCCTTCATCAGGGGCTGAGCCGCAACAGGGCGCTCAACAAGGCCGTCGACATGCTGCGCCTCGTGCATATCCCAGAGGCCGAGCGGCGCATTGCCGAATACCCCCACCAGCTCTCGGGCGGCATGCGCCAGCGAGTGATGATCGCAATGGCGCTCGCGTGCAACCCGAAGCTCTTGATCGCCGACGAGCCGACGACGGCACTCGACGTGACGATCCAGGCGCAGATCCTCGATCTGATGCGCGAGTTGAAGCAGAAGATCGACGCGGCGATCGTGCTGATCACCCACGATCTCGGCGTGGTCGCCGAGATGGCGCAGCGCGTCGTCGTCATGTACGCCGGCAGGAAGGCCGAGGAGGCGCCGGTCGGGCCATTGTTCCGTCGGCCGCTCCACCCCTACACCAAGGGGCTGTTGAACTCGGTGCCGCGGCTCGGCGCCACGCTCGCGAGTGAGCGCGCGCCGCGGCTCGCCGAGATCCCCGGGACGGTGCCCTCGCTGAAGGAGGCGATCGCCGGCTGTCCGTTCGAGGCGCGCTGCACTTTTGCGACCGACCAATGCCGCCGTGAGATGCCACAATTCGAGGAGAAGGAACCCGGGCATTACGCCGCCTGCTTCCACTCCGACGGGGTGGCCGCGTCATGACGGCGGCCGCGCCGCCGCCTGGCCCCTTCCCATTCCCTCCCCCGCGAGCGGGGGAGGGTCAGGGTGGGGGCGACGAGCCGCTGCTCTCGGTGCGCGGCCTCGTCAAGCATTTCCCGGTCCGCAAAGGTCTGTTGCGGCGCGCCGTCGGGGAGGTCCACGCGGTCGACGGCATCTCTTTCGATATCGCCGAAGGCGAGACCTTGGGCCTTGTCGGCGAGAGCGGCTGTGGCAAGTCGACCGCGGGCAAGATGATCCTCAAACTGATCGACCCGACCGAGGGCGAGATCCGCATCAACGGCGAGCGGATCGACGGGCTGTCGCGCGGCGAGATGCGGCCCTATCGGCGCCAGCTCCAGGTGGTGTTCCAGGACCCCTACTCCTCGCTCAACCCGCGCCTGAGAATTCGCGACATCATCGGCGAGCCGCTGGCTAATTACGGCGTCTCCGGCGGCCGCGAGCTCGAAGATCGCGTCGAGGAGCTGGCCCTCAAGGTGGGCTTGCGCGGCGATGCGCTCCACCGCTTCCCGCACGAATTTTCGGGTGGGCAACGTCAGCGCATCGGCATCGCCCGGGCCTTGGCGTTGCACCCGAGCCTGATTATCTGCGACGAGCCGGTCTCCGCCCTCGACGTCTCGGTGCAGGCACAGGTGATCAACCTCCTCGCCGACCTGCAGCGCGAGTTCGGGCTCTCCTATCTCTTCGTCGCCCACGACTTGGCGGTGGTCGAGCACATCAGCCACCGCATCGCGGTCATGTATCTCGGCAAGATCGTCGAGCTCGCCGACAAACAGGCCCTCTTCACCCGTCCGCAGCACCCCTACACCGAGGCGCTCTTATCGGCGGTGCCGGTCCCCGATCCCGAAGCGTCGCGCCGGCGCATCATCCTCAAAGGCGACGTGCCGAGCCCGATCAACCCACCCCCGGGCTGCCGCTTCCATACGCGCTGCCCTCACGCCTTTGGGCGCTGCTCGCAAGAAGAGCCGGAAATGCGCGAGGTCCTCCCCGGCCACCAAGTCGCCTGCCATCTGCGCGACTTACCGCCCGCGGTGCGCGCGCAGGCCGCGGCGGTGGCGCTGTAGCCCACCTCCGGCCTTCCCTGGTAGACGGGAAAATACTGCGAAAAACTCGATTTCGGGCCATTTCGGGACCGAACCTGTGCTTCCAAGTCTTTGATATTGGTGCGATCCGCAAGGCAGATTCCCTAGGCGATCGAACAGGGAAATAAATCCGACGAACAGGGAGTTAAATCGAGCGAATAGCGAATTAAATCGGCCGAGGTGGGAATCGGGGGTCAGGGGAATGGGGGTCAGAGGGGAATAGGGGTCAGGGTCGATTTGTCTGCGGCCATTTCGCGCTAAGGCCGGGCGACGGATCCGTCAGCCTGCTGAGCGCCGGCAACCGGAGTTCCACACCCGCTGCCCCTACGCTTTGGCGCGCGCAGCGCAGGTGGAGCCGATGCGCGAGGTCCTCCCTGGACACCGCGTCGCCTGCCACTTGCGCGAAGCCCAGGTGGTGCCGCGATCGGTCGCAGACCGGGCGATCTTATAACCTTCATAAATTAACTTTAAAATGTAATGATGCAGTTTCAACGGTGCTTCCAACGTCGTACCAAGGAGGCTCTGTCCGGCGAAATCAGACCTTCGAACTCGCCGTCTGCGAGTAATCTTGTACTCGCTGAAGGCCAACGCGGTTCGTGGGTCGACGAACTCAAGTACACATTAACTTAGGCCGACATTCAGGGAGTTTTAGTCATGGTTGACCCTTCGCTATCCGTCGACGGCGGCTTTAGTTTTCTTAGCGATCTGATCGGCATCCAGATGCGCAACATGGAGGCGATCCGGCAGGCCCAGCAAAAAATGCTCGAAGGGATCGGCGTCCTGGCCAAGCGCCAGACCGAAATCATTGAAGGGATAATGCGCCGCTCTGTCGGCGAGCCCACAGCCGTGACGTCGCCGGACATCCGGGCGGTCGTCAGCCATCAGATCGAATCACTCAAAACCACGATCCTCGAAAATCAGGCAAACTCGAACATCCTTTCGGAGATGACTGCCCGCAGCAGCGCTGAAGTAGCCAATATCTTGCAATCGCGAATGATGGCGGCGTTGGACGAGTTCAAGGCGGCGCTGGACCATGCGATCCCCGACAAGATATCGGTTGGCGGTTCCGTGGCGCCGGCGGCAACGGCCGTCCAACCGACCTCGCGCTCCTGATCGGTAGGCCATGTCCATCAGATCGGCATACCGGTTTATCCGGCATACGGCTATGGCGCTGCTGTTGGCGGCGGCTTGGTTCGGCGGCGCATGGGCGGCCGATCCGCTGGGACATTTTCCGGTCGATCCGGCTCAAGTTTCGGTCTCCGGGATTTCCTCGGGCGCGTTCATGGCCAACCAGCTTCACATCGCGCATTCGGCCGGGATCATCGGCGCCGGCATGATCGCCGGCGGCCTTTATGGCTGCGCGGTCGACAGCGTATCCGAGGACGGCGTTTTCGCGCTGGCGAGCCTGGCTGTCGGGCCATGCATGTCGGTGCCGACCCTGCTGCAGCCGGTCGACTTCTATGCGCAGTTGACGGCTGACTTGGCGGCCAAGGCCTGGATCGACCCGCCTGGCAACCTCGCCCGCAGCCGGGTCTATATGTTTACCGGACAGGCAGACAAGGTCGTCAGCTCCAAGACGGTCGAATTGGGCGCGAGTCTCTATCGCACCCTTGGCGTGCCCGGCTCGCAAGTGAAATTCCGCGACCAGGACCTACCAGGCGCCGGCGCCGGGCATTCGTGGGTGACGCAGAATTTCGGCAACGCCTGCGATGCCAATGCCAAACCGTTCATCAACGATTGCCGCTACGACCAGGCCGAAGAGTTATTGCAGACGATCTACGGCCCGCTGCAGCCGCCGGCCGTCCAGCCGGCCGGGCGCATTGTTGCCTTCGACCAGACAGAGTTCGCGCCGGGCAAGGCGGCGGCGGCCAACGGATTGCTCGACACAGGCTACCTCTACGTGCCAAAGGCCTGCGAGCCGGGAGCCGCTGAGCGTTGCCGCCTGCACGTGGTGCTACACGGCTGCCTGCAATCGGCCGAGGTGCTTCGCGACGAGTTCTACACAAAGACCGGCGTGAACGAATGGGCCGAGACCAATCGTATCGTCGTGCTGTATCCTCAGGCCCACGCCACCAGCGTCGCGGAACTGTCTTCACAAGATTTCTTGTCGCTGTTCAACACCAACCTAGAGGGATGCTGGAACTGGTGGGGCTATGCCGGCGACAGGCAGTTCCTTACCAAGCAAGGCGTGCAGGTGGGCGCGATCTGGTCGATGGTGCAGCGGGTGACGGGCCAGGGGAACTGATACAAGTGCGTCCCATCCGACGATCGCTGCCGCACGCGATAAGGAACTGATGGCGCGATTGCTTTCCGTCAATGTAGGTCTGCCGCGCGACGTCGTGTGGCAGGGCAGGACCGTCCACACCGCGATCTGGAAGGCGCTGGTGCACGGCCGGCGGATGGTGCGGCGGCTCAACATCGACGGCGACGGGCAAGGCGATCTGGCGGGGCACGGCGGCGAACACCGGGCGGTCTTCGTCTATCAGATGGCCTCCTATCGCTATTGGCAGAACCGACTCGGCCAAAGCGACTTCACACCTGTGGGCAGTTCGGCGAGGAGTTCACGGTCGACGGGCTTCCCGACGACGCGGTGTGCATCAGCTGTGGTAATCGGATCCAGACCGGACGTGCCTAGGGTCGATCTGGGTTCAACCAGCCGACCAGGAGTCGGCCATGCGTGTTTTCATCGGGCTCGGACGTTTCACTCGTGAAAACGGCGATCCTCGTTGTCGACCGCGACGGCGGAGTACAGTGGCAAGGGAAGGTTCCAAGTGGGCCCGGCCCGCTCATCAAGCGGCTGACGGAGTGGCTTGGGAACATCGAGCTCGCCGGAATCGAGGCGTGCCCGCTATCCGAGTGGCTCCATCGGGCGCTTCGTGAAGCGGGCATACCTATTGTCTGCATCGAGACGCGACAGGCGCAGCGCTTTCTGTCCTCGCGTCCGATCAAGACCGACAAGAATGACGCGCGCGGCATCGCTGGGATGATGCGCCTCGGTCACTATCGGCCGGTCCACGTCAAATCCCTTGCGACGCAGTCGATGCGGACCACACTCGCGGCCCGGATGCAGCTCGTTGCCTCGCTATTGCAAATCGAGGACACCATCCGAGGGTTGCTGAGGGTCTACGGTCTCAAGATCGGGGCAATTCACCGCAATCGCGTCGCCGCGCGGGTGCTCGAGCTGATCGAGCAGGCGGCACTCGCGAAATTGTCGGCGGCGATCGAGCTGCTGTTGCGGGTGCGGGAAGTGATGCGCGCCGAACGGAAAGCGGCGGATCGCACTCTGGCGGCTTGGCCCGGCGCTCGGACGTCGGTCGCCGCCTGATGACCATCCCGGGCGTCGGATCGGTGACCACGCTTGCATACATTGCAACGGACGACGACCCTGGCCGCTTCGGCAATTTAAAGGCGCTCGGAGCGCATCTCGGCCTGACACTGTGCATATATCAGTCCGCGAGATCGACAGATCCGGACAGATCAGTAAGTGCGGGGATCGAATGTTGCGGCATCTTCTTTACGAGGCCGCATCGGCGCTGATGACCCGCACTCGCAAGTGGTCTCCGCTGCGGGCCTCGGGTGTCTCCGTCGCTAAGCGACGCGGCTTAAAGCGTGCGACGGTCGCCGTGGCACGCAAGCTTGCAGTATTATGCATCGTATCTGGGTCACCGGCGATCAGTTCGATTTCGGAGGTCCGGCTGTGGCCGCAAAGGCGGCGTAGCTATCGAGCGCGGGCCTTCGACAGCCTGGCGCACGACTGCGGCCCGGACGACGGGAACGGCTAAGTCCGCCACGATCGCCGTGCAACGAACGACAAGCCGTTGGGAAAACCACGTGCCGCCAGCTGGGACGACCGTCCATCGGACCCCATCAATGGGGCGGCCTTTTCATGGGCTGACCCCGGACAGAAGCTGGATCCGGCCAAAGTCAAGCTACGCCCAGACGGGCATCGATATTCCCGCGCTGTTGGTACCGGGTGCTCCGCCCCGTCTCGGTTAAAGCCATCCAAGCAGCGCTCCGCGCCACTCGGACCCTCCCGTTGACCGAGCTTCGTCCCGCTCTCGCCGAGGGGCAAGGGTGCGGGTTACCCGCACCCGAGTAAGAGAGGGGCGGCTACGGGTGGACATCCGTCTTTCGTAGGAACGCCCGTGGACGGCGAGGTAGCGCCGTAAGCTGCCATTCGGCTGTCCTGTAGCGAACGGGTTAAGCCGGATCCAGACCGATCGTTCATCCCACGCGAGAATTTGGTCTCTCGTAACGCCTTGGCAACTGCTGTCGCGCCTCTGTACCCCGACGATCCGCGCATCTTCGCAGACGCCGCTGGTACCGATCGAGCAGCGTTTCGCCGAATTTCTCAAATCAACCGAACAGCGCTCCCAGCGATTTTGCCAGTATGGAGGTCGACCGGTCTTGCGGTGCGGATTAGCAAACACGTGGCTCGCTCGCCGTCGCACTGAATCCGACGTTCGCAACACCATGGGACTAGGATGGAGCGGACTATCAGGAACCTCCCGGACAATACGAAGCGAGCTACGGTCAAAGGCGACGCTTGCTCGCGGCGCCGGCTGCACGATAAAACAAACGGCCGATCATCCGCCGAGTTCGGCCAAGTCGAGCGGTGCGGGGGTCGGTGGTTCAGGCAGACGTTATGGGTGCTTGCGGAAAATCACGTAGGCCGAGTGGTATTCCGCCACCTCAGAGGAGGAGCATGAGAGGCCAAGTCTGTCGAGCAGGTGGTCGAGATCCCATGGCGCTACACCGACTATCCAAAGCACGATCGGGCAGGAGCTGGTGGTGGGCTCATTGCCGAGGTCCGCTGCCGCTCCCCACGGGATTTCGATCAGTTGCAAGTTTGGTCTGACGGATCGTGTGAAGAAGCGGTAATTGGACGCATCGCCGTAAACACGAATGTCGCCCGAGTCGCAGCCGGGCGTGCCTAGTACCAGTGCCGCCGAGTCCCGCCATTGCTCATTTCCGTCGATCGTATAGTAGGCGGCCAGCGCCTGGCACATGAGCCCGATTTGAAGGACCAGATACGTCGCGCCAACGATAGTGCCCCAACGGCGCATTAGCCACGAGGTCAACTCTGCGGCAATCGCATATATGGCCGGAAGAACGACGATCATGTTGCGGCTTGTCAGGATTGGTGTGTGGAGCGAGATCGTAGCCGCGGCGGCCAGTGTCAGCAGGCAGAGCAGGGCACAGGCACCGATCGCCGAATTCAGTGCCACACTGCTGCGCCATCCTACTGTCGCCAGGACCGCCATGACGGCACCGATGAAAACGATCAGCGAAACCGTCCCACCGAACGCCAGGTGTTTGAACCAGTCGATTGAAGCCGCGACCGAAAGCTCTCCTATCCAGGTTGCTTGCTCGCTGGTGATGAATCGAGAATGGTAAACCACCCATGGCAGGAATAATGCGGCAACCCCGCAACCGGAAAGGACGACAATCGCTCTGTGCCGGATGTCAACCAGAAGAAAGCAGGTGAAAAACGCCGCCATCGAGAGGAGGAAGCCGAAATAATGCGTGAAGGAGGCGAGCAACGCCGCCATAGTGAGCATCGTGAGCGCTCCGCGCGCCTTGCCGTCTTCGTGCCGCGTGCAGCGCAACAAGCGAATGCAAGCCACAGTAATGACTGTCGACAGCAACAGAAGGAGTGCGTAGGAGCGCGCCTCTCGGGCATACCAGACCGCACCCGGTGAAACGGCGAGGAGAAGCGGCAACGCGACGCGTGAGCTGCGCGAGAGAGACGCGCCGGGGAGTACCCCGGCGGCGCAAACAGTCAATATTCCAAACAAGACGCTCGGAGCGCGCGCAACGATCTCCGATTGGCTGAACGCCGACAATGACCACCGCAGAACCAAGTAGTAGATGGGCGGATGAGTGTCGGCCAGCACTCGGTCCCAGAATTGGCGGAATGGCAGCGTCGGATCCGTGATCATCAGCGAAGAGATTTCGTCGGTCCACAGGCTCTGAAAGTCGAGCGCGTACGCCCTTAATCCGGCTCCAAGCACGACCACGATGCAGAGGGCCATCGCGAGGCCGTTCCGACCGAGCCGTAGGCCTGTTTGGGGTTCCCATCCGTATACGCCTTGCAGGACCTTCATCCCGGTCACCCGCCTCGACACGGCAACATTCCCTGATGCGGATTCGTTGGTTCCCGCGGTTGCACCGCCGCGAAATCTCCCACAATCGCTTGCCTCAAAAACCCGCGCAGATAATAACCGCCTCTTCCGCTTCGCGACGGCGCTTTCCGATTGCAGTCCCTCGCTGTAAGTCAACCTGCGCCTGCTGTGTCCGAGCCCGACGCGCCCAAATCGGCAAGGTTCAGCCTCCGTAATAAATTCATCCGTCCTAGTGAGCCGACGGTCCCGGACTTCGAACAGTGTGCGGTTAGCAGGCTGCCGGGGCCCGCATGCGTGCCGGATTCCGAAGGCGGTAGCCCCGGCGGGCACACCACGGGTGACCACGCTGCCCGCGCGATCAACGCATCATCGCCGATGGACACGCCCGTCAGGATGATGGCTCCCGCTCCGATCCAGACGTTGCGCCCAATGCGGACCGGGCGGCCAAACTCCAACCCTGAGGCTCGCACTGCCGGGTCGCGCGGATGGTCAGCCGCCAGGATCTGCACCCCCGGCCCGATCTGCGTGCGGTCGCCGATCGTGTCCTCCACGACGTCGAGGATCACGCGGTTGAAGTTCGGGAACACGCCGGCATCGGGGCGAATATTGAAGCCGTAGTTCGCAATGGAACGGCGGCCGGATCACCGCGCCGTTTCCGGCTGCGGCGAAGCGTTCCACCCGTAGCTGGCGCCACTCGGTGAGGTTAGCGGTCACTCGTTGTCGTCGGCGCCGACGGTGGGTGATGCCCCGACTGAGCCATTTGGGCTGCGGTCAAGAAATGGCCGGATAGGGGCAAGAAGAGCAGTTCCCACCGCGACGGCTGGAGTGGCCGAGAAGGGTCGATCACGGACACTCGTGCTGGTGCGGTCCTGCCCGGTCTGAGTACACGCCCTACGCAGCATGGGTTCGATCAGGCTCGGGTCATAGTTCCGCACATTGCCCACCCGCACGCTCCCCGGCCAGCATATCATCTCTTTCGCCGGATAGGGCTCGAGTATCTGTCGATCGCATGTGGCTCCGCTGTCCTCTATCCGAGCAGTATCGGCCATCTGACCCGCTTCAGGACTGTGAGCAGTGCCCTTGGTCGGCCCCGGCGGTTGGCAAATGGAGCAACACCAGTAACTGGCGGCTTCCGTCATTAGCGGTAGCCTTGATAACCATAATAGCCGGGATAGCCGTAATAGCCGGGATAGCCGTAGTAGCCAGGGTATCCGTAGTAGCCGTACGGTGATGGTGGTGTGGTGGCGACCCCTCCAACGGCACCTGTGGCTCCGCCGATTGCAGCGCCGAGGGCCGCCCCCGGTCCGCCTCCGGCAGCAGCCCCGATCGCCGCACCAGCACCGGCGCCAAGCAGACCGCCGCCGACAAAACGCTGTGCGGGATCGTATGGGTTGGTGCACGCCGATAAGCCTAGTCCTACGACAGCCACGCAAGGAGTAATCCGCAGTTTCGCCATCTCGCTATTCTCCAACGTCTACTTTAATCACCGTTGAGCAGGCGTCTCGGCAGCACGGCAATGAACGGTTCGCGTTAAGACTACATTCCGAAGAATGGGCACATTTACAACACTACCGCTGTGTCATTTTTGGAACTCCGCGATGGGTAGGCGCGGCTGAGCTGTTTCCGCTTGCGTATCGAGCCCAAATGTGTGGGAAAGAACCGAGGATGCGCGTTCTCGGATAGTCCATCCGGAGAGCTGGTCTAACCGCCCGATGGCGCGCTCATGCTGTTTCCGCTGGGGCCGAACATAGAACGACAGAGACGATTTCAACGCCAAAAGATGGGATGCCTGTGGTTGGGGCTGGCACCGGGGTCATGTGCATTGGAGCCAATGGAGGGGTGGATGGGGGTCCGCCAAATTGTGCGCCGAACCGTTATTAAGGGGCTGGGAAATCGATCCCTGGAAACCCCCGTCCGGCCCGCACGAGCTCAAGCCGCTGCGTCTTGATGGCTAGACATTTGGAACCTCGAGCAGTTTGGCATGCCGCGCTCGTTCCAGGACCTTCGCAAGGGCGTCGCCTCCGCCACGGGACCGGTCGCCGCGCCGTCGTACCAGTCTCGAATTTGATCTGAGCACCGTCCGTGGATGAGCTGCCACCGCCGAACACCAAAAGATGGGTGGCGCGCCGCAAAGCCGCAGTCGTTACTGCTGTGCGGAACGGCAAAATCACTCTCGAAGAAGCGTGCCGCCGCTACCAGCTTTCGCAGGAGGAGTTCCTTACCTGGCATCGGGCCTTCGAGGCCCATGGCCTTCACGGCTTGCACGCTACCTACCTTCGGGAACACCGTAATACTCCTTCCTCCCGACGCAGCAGGCTGCGTCGTTGACCAGCCGCTTCGAGTTCCCCCTCAGAAGCTTAACTCGTCCAGGATCGCGGCGAAATCGACCTGGGCTTGGTCAGGCGCCAAATGGGAGCCAGGCTAAACGGGTCGTTTGGCAACGGCACCCATTCTTGGTTGGGTTTCATCCCGATTTGTCAGCTCATGCCGGATCGACGATGATGCCGCTCGAGCCGTTCGAATTGCGCGACCACCACAGGGCAAGCCGGGATCAATGCGCCGTCGGGATCGGGAACTGCGCTCGCTATAAAGATCTCGACGAAGCGCTTATCAGCTGCGGCCTCTTCGGTCGCGTCGTAAGACGCAGCGACGATCAGGTGATGAATGACATTTCTGGCGTGGTCGACGCGCTCAGTCGGGACCCCGCAGCGAAGTGCATTGCCTAGAAGGAAGCCCCCTGTCTCCGCAAGCTGACTCGAACCGGCCGCCTCGGCAATGCCGCCAGCCAAGATGAGAAGCAGAGCGACTGTTATTGTGACAGTTGGACGCATGGAAATCTCCTATCCAGTACGTCTCCCTCGCCTGAACACCGTGTCAAACGCAGATCTGCAGCTTTTATTGTGGCATTCTTAGTGCATTGAACGGGATGTAGGTAACGGGGCCGCCCAGCGGGTTAGGCGCGAGAGGGGCCGCCTGTGCCGATGTCGCCAAGACTAGGCCGACAGCAAACGCTAGGATCAATGCGCGCATTTGAGTCTCTGCAAGACTAACCTACGCCAGCAATGTTCCGGGATTGCGGCTAACAAATCCTGAAGCGCCGAGGGATCGAACTAGGGAGACGAGCCAGGCGAAGGGCTCCCGCAATCAGAAGGCCGCCCTCTCGCTACCATCAGACCGGCCGGGAGGTGGCACCTGTCGGGCGCGGAGGGCGTGTAAGGCATGTGTGACCTTCAAAGTACCCGTTGTGTGGGTTGTGTCGGGCTGGTTGTTGGGGCGGGATAAAACTGAAAGGCGGGGGACATCGAGAGTTGGTGTCTCGCGCGGACCAGGAGGGCAAGACAATGCAGGATTGGGTGCATCCCGCTGCGCGAGAGGAGCTGCCGCTGAAGCCATCGCCGTAACGCCGGCGCTGTCGGCGAAGTAATGCCAGCCGAAGCCGATGCCCGCGCCGAGGAGCACAGCGACAACTGCAGCGAGGCCGTAGGTTCTCAGTTCCGCTCCAGGCATGGCTGATGGCTCGCAGTTCGCTCAGAGGCAATGCCGCATTTGGGCGTAGTCTCCCCGAGCGGCATTGGCTTGGCGGAGGGTGAAGCGGTCGGGATCAACGTCGCTCATGTCGCTATCGTCGCGATTGGAATGCGACTATCGTAGCATGTTTTACTTAATACGCGATTACCGATCGCCTCGATGCAGCTCGACCTTACAGACGAGGAGACGCTCGCGCTCCTCAATCTCCTGACCGAGACTATCGAGGAAAAAGCTACCCGTTTTCACCGCGGGTCCGTGTGCTTCGCGGCATCCTCATGAAGTTCGGCCCGATGGCCGGCACTACCACCGCCGGCTCGACCGCCGACGCCCGAGGAGCGCGACCCGAGGCGACGGACGCGCTCGGGTCGGCGACCAAGGGTGAAATTTGAACTGTCGGCTGCGACACCCATCACCTGCTATCCAACAATCGCGTGGACCGAAGCGACGAATCCGGCGGGAACGGAAATCGACGCGTATCGTCGCCGCCCGGTTAGGCGAAAGGTTAAGAAACAGTCCAGATGGCGTTGATGTGCGGCCTTCTGCAGGGTTCCGTTCCTCCCCGTGCCCGAAGCGCGAAGGTCTTGTTGACCCATTCTTCGAAGAGTTGTGCCCCGTTAGCCGCGGTGCCGTAGATGGTGCCCTTATCCTCGAAGAACAGGGTCGGGCTGTAGGGAACGACAAGGCGAATGAGGCGCCGCTCCAGCATCGCGTCGAAATCGCCAGTGAACTGCCCCGCGAACCACGTCCGCAGGGCGGTGCGCGGCGCGGGCTCAGGTTGAGGGGTTTGGGACCGCCCGGGCGGCGCGGCAAGCGCGGCCAGGGCCGTCGCCGCGATCAGACTCCGGCGTGACATCGTCATTTTTTCTCCTCCCTCGGCTCGATCGCGGGAGGCGCACGACCGGCAGAATGCGGCCGTGGCACAGGGCAATCACTGTACGCTTTTAACCAACGACCTGAGCACAGAATCTTAGTTTTTGTGCTTCTCGAAGTCGGCGATGCCAACGAGGTTCAGGGCGGGGTCGCCGCAGCGATGGACACGGCTGTTGAGAATTGAACCAACCGTCCAACAGTAACGCCTGCTACAATGTCTTGATCAAAGTGCGAAACGGAGGGTTCACGCGCGCATCAGGCAAAGGCCGGTTGCCGCGGTAATTGCAGAAGGCGAAATGAAGAGCGATTGACCTCGATTATCCTTTCTTCAGGCGCCAATGATGTGCACAAGGGGGATCGGTAGCATAATCGGTGACATCAGCCTCTATAACGTCTCCGATTACCCGACCATGAATATTGACAGTGTGGCCTCTCATAAATCTCGCCGAACGATCCATCCTGACTAGGACGAAAACCTATGGTAAACACTTTAAAAGCGCTGTCGGTAAATGTTAGCGTTGCGCCGTGAATCGCGACGGATACATCTTCTTCGGCTGGACACATTGCACCCGCCGTGCCTCCTACCAACGATCTCTTTCCAGTGTAAACGCCATCGAACGTATGCTCCGCACCAAGAGCAGGGCTTCCTGCAACCGCAAGACAGAGCCCGAAAGCCGCCGCCAGGCGACGTGCGCGAGACTTTTCCTCCGACATTCCCCGGCTTCCTCACAGCTACTTCGTGGATTCCTCACAGCTACTTCGTGGATTGCTCGGAGCCATAATTGGCCAGCACGTGACATAGCGGCATCAGCGTCAGCAACCCCACTATCGTAACAACCATCACCATGATTTCCACTCCTGGATCGCTGAAACCCTCGCTCGCAACCACGAGTGCGGCGGCGATGTTGCGCTGCCCGGTACCCAGGGCCAATGCCCGTCGCGTATCACTGCCAGGTCCCCCAAGCATCCAGCCCATGCCGAAGCCCAGTGCAATCAATAAAACCCCAGCGAGGATGCCGCGTGTACCGAAGACGTGGAGAATCTTGTCGATATTCGCCACGGCGAGCAGCAACACCATCGGCACAAGGGTTACGTTGGAAACCCAGTCGAGCACAGGCTTCACTCGCGCGGCTAGTTCCCCGTGCTGCCCCCTCAAGGCAAGCCCGATGGCGAGCGGCAGCAGGGTCAGCAGAAACAGCCAGCCCGCAATCTTCTCTGAACTGACAGTGACCCCGGGGAGCAAGAGCGGCAGGACTAGGGGCAGGTAACCGGCCGTGCCGACCGACATAAGCACCATGATCCCAACGGAGAAGGGCAGGTTTCCCTTGGCAAGCTCGGTCAGCTTGGGCAGGAACGGCGCGCCGGCCGCCGCACCAAGCAGCAACAGACCCACCCCCAGCGGCTCGTCGAGACTGAGCATTTTGTCCAAAGCGAGAGCAGCGAGCGGCATCGCTATAAAATTGGCCAGCAGCGCCAGCAAAACGAGCCGTACATCGCGCAGTGCGTCGAAAATCTGTCTGACGGTAAAACCCACGCCCATCGCCATCATGCTCGAGACCACAAAACCGAGTAGCGCTGCTGTGGCCACCTTGTTCAATAGGTCCATCAACATCAGTGCCTGCCGTTGCGGGATGGACAGGGCCTCGGGTAGGCGACCGGGAGGACGCCGCTAAACCACTACACCCCATGAAGTAGCAGGGTTGGAAGCAGAAGCTCTTGACTGGGCTGGCCCCTGCGCGTCGATGAAGACGACCGCGTCGGGACGGTGTCGCGGGGGATTGAGCGGCGGTGCAGCTTGCTCTCGCGCGAAACGCTCACCTCTGAACGATGCTGCTACTGCTGGCGATGTTTGGCGGATGGCGATCCGCTTTCACTGCCAAACGAATCGACGCAGTGTTGATGCAACTGTGGATCGGTAATCGGCCCGCATTCCTGCTGGATGCGCTTGGCGCGAAAGCTCGAATTGCTCCGCAACGTCCGCTCGTATTGGCCGCTCTGGCGCACATTCGCCGCCGCACCCGGGTCGGGCGGGCTCTGCCCCGAGACGGGCGCCGCGAATAACAAAAGCAGTGAGGCGACCAAGATTGTGCATGAACGGCTGTTCATCGTTCCCTCCCTCGCTGTCCATCGCGGACAGGCTAGTTGCTAGTGAGTCGCGAGGATCATCCTATTCGGCTTCTTGTGCAAGGACAAATCACGTATCGCGTCCGCGACGAAACAGCGGCCACTCTCTTCGATCCCATGAATGTTTGACCCGTTGGGGCCTGTATTTTATTTTCGCTTTACGGAGTTCTGTATCCTTGACACCAATACATGGGTAAAGCTCGCCTATTCGACGTTCGCTACGATACGGTTCAATATAGAGACCGCGAGCGATGGTTATTAGGTTTGGTCCCTCCGCGCGAGCCCATCAGGCAACGCGCTGCTTTTCGTCGACGACACCATCTACCGCGGTTTTCTCCCTCGGGCGAGCGCCCGGTCTCAGCCTCTCCCGAATACTTTGGAAAAAGACGTAGAGCGGCGGAATGGCGAAGATGCCGATAAAGGACGCGAAGATCATGCCGCCAAACACAGGCGTGCCGACATCGCGCCTGGCCAGTTGCGACGCGCCGGCGGCCACAACCAGCGGGTAGAGGCCGAGGATGAACGCGAAAGAGGTCATCATCACCGGGCGGAAGCGGTCGCGGGCGCCATCGATGGCGGCTTGCATCAGGGGTGTGCCTTGCTCTCGGCGCGCCTTGGCAAATTCGACGATCAGGATCCCGTTTTTCGCAGCGAGGCCAATCAGGACGATCATGCCGATCTGCGCGTATAGGTCCAAAGTCAGGCCGCCCACCACGATTGCGGCGACAGAGCCGAGAATGCCGACGGCCACCGACAGCAGGACCGGTACGGGTATCGTCCAGCTTTCGTAGAGCGCGACCAGGAACAAATAGGCGAACAGCACGGCAAACCCCAGGATGATCGGCGTCTTGCCTTCGGCACGTTTTTCCTGGAATGCGGTGTCGGTCCATTCCCCGGCGTAACCCGGGGGTAATGTTCGCGCCGCGACCTGCTCCATCGACTGCAACGCCTGACCCGAAGAAACACCCGCGGCTGGCCCGCCCTGGACCGTGACCGCCCGCAGGTTGTTGTAGCGGATCAGTGCCGGCGGTCCGACCGTAACGCGGGCTTCCGCGAGGCTGCGCAGCGGGATCATCTTGCCCTCGGTGTCGCGCACATTGATGCGATAAATGTCGTCAATGTTGGCCCGGTCCTGGGCCTCGGCCTGTACCTGGACCTGCCAGGTCCGCCCAAAGAGATTGATGTTATTGACGAAGTAGCCGCCGAGCGAGGCCTGCAGGGCCTGAAAGACGGTGTTCAGCGGCACTCCGAGGATTTGCGCCTTGTTGCGATCGATATCGAGATAGATCGATGGGTTGGTGGCCGAGAAGGTGCTGAAGACGCGGGAAAGTTTTGGATCCTGATTGGCGGCGACGACGAGCCCGCGAAGCGCCTGCGCCAATTCCTTCGGATCGCCGCCACGCAGATCCTCCAGCACATAGGCGAAGCCGCCGCCGGTGCCCAGACCGATGATCGGCGGCGGCGCCAGCGGCAGCACCGTTCCGCTGCCGATTTGGCGGAATTTCGGGGTGACCCGGGTAAAGATCCCCCTGACCGAATTCGAAGGACCCTTGCGTTCTTCGAACGGTTTTAACGTGACGACCATAAACGCCGCATTCGACGCCGAATAATTGTCGATGAAATTCAGCCCGACAACCGAGGTATAATCGGCGACGGCGTCCTCCTGCTTGATGACATCCTCGGCTTGTTTCACGACTTCTAGCGTACGCGGCACAGAGGCACCGCCGGGAAGCTGAATAACCACGAAGAAGGCGCCCTGATCATCTTCCGGAAGGAAGCCGGTCGGAGTGACCTTCAGCAGGGCTGCGGTACCAAACCCGGCGACGCCGACCAAGATGAGCCCGATGATCGAGAAACGAACAATGCGGGCGACAGCGGCACCATACGCGTCGCGCACGCGGTCGATCGTTCGCATGACAACGCCGATCGGCCCTCGCCTCGGCCCGTGGCGCGGGCGCAGGAATACCCCGCACAGCGCCGGCGACAAGGTCAGCGCGTTGATCGCCGACAGCAACATCGCCACCGCGACGGTGATGGCAAATTGCCGGAACAGTTCGCCCGATATGCCGGGGATGAACGCCACCGGCACAAACACCGACAACAGCACGAGGGTGATCGCAACGATCGGCGCGGTAATTTCTGCCATCGCGCGCTTGACCGCGTCACCAGGTGAAAGCTCGGGGTGTTCCTCCATTACTCGCTCGACGTTTTCGACCACGACGATCGCATCGTCGACGACAATGCCGATGGCGAGGACGACAGCGAGGAGTGAGACCGTGTTGGCGGAATACCCGATCGCGTTCAGCACGATAAATGTGCCGATCAGACTGACGGGTATTGCGAAAGTCGGGACCAAGGTCGCCCGAACGCTGCCGAGGAACAGATAAACGACGAGAACGACGAGAACGAAAGCCTCGATCAGCGTTTTCACCACCTCGTCTATTGTTGCGCTGACAAAGGCCGTCGGATCGTAAGTGACCTTCCAGGCGAGATCGTCGGGAAAGCGCTTTTGCAACTCGCCGAGCCGGTCGCGCACGGCTTGCAAGGTCTTGACCGCATTGGCTCCAGGCGATTGATAGATCGCAATCGCCGCGGCAGGCCCGCCGTTGAAATGGGTCTCGCGATCGAGATTGGCGGCGCCCAGTTCGAGCCGCGCAACGTCGCCGAGCCGGAGAACCGAGCCGTCCGGATTCGTACGGATGACGATATTGGCGAACTCGTCCACGGTCGTCAGCCGTCCTTTGGTCTGCAGGTTGAGCTGCAGTTGCTGATCGTTCGAGATCGGTCGGGCGCCGATGCGGCCGACCGCGGCCTGGACGTTCTGCGACTGAATTGCGTTGATGACATCGCTGGGGGTCAGGTTGAGGCCGGTCAACTGGTCGATCTGCACCCAGGCGCGCATCGCGTAATCCTGGGGCCCCCACAAAAGCGCGTCGCCCACCCCCGGAGTGCTTTTGATTGGGTCGAGCAGGTTGATTGTAACGTAGTTGGACAGGAATAACGGATCGTAAGTGTGTTTTGGTGAGTAGACGGCGATGACGCCGAGCAGAGCGGAAGACTTTTTCTTGACGGTTACCCCCTGCCGCTGCACCTCTGGGGGCAGGCTCGGCAATGCGATTTGCACGCGGTTGTTGACGTTGACGGTGTTGATATCGGGATTGGTGCCCAGCTCAAACGAACAGATCAGCGTGTAGCTGCCATCGTCACCGCTGACGCTCTTCATGTAGATCATTTTGTCGACGCCGACGACTTGCGCTTCGATCGGCTGGGCAACCGTCGCATCGACCACGCCGGAATTTGCACCCGGGAAGGTGGTCGTGACCTGTACCTGGGGCGGGACGATGTCGGGGTACTGCGCGAGCGGAATGACCAACAGTGACACCAGCCCTGCGATCGAGATGACCAAGGCGATGACAATGGCAAACCGCGGCCGGTCGACAAAAATCGCGGACAGCATCGGCTTAGCTTCGGTTGAGTGCGGCAGGGACCGGCGTAGCCCGTACCGCCATTCCGGGCCGCAACGATTCGAGGCCCTGGACGACGACAAGCTCGTCGCCCGACAGGCCCTCGGTGACGATTATATCTTCGCCGCTGGCGCCGCCGGTCTTGATACGCCGGACCGCCACCTTTCCATCTTCGACGATAAACACGTAAACGCCCTGCTGATCGGTGAGCAAGGCAGCCTGGGGCACCACGACCTGCTCCTCGGCCTTGCCGGCCTCGAGATTGACCTCCCATAATTGTC
>Ga0306921_10000330_pt1 | contig 39653 bp, 37 predicted proteins | sample sta12Cox44000080_FD_203760 | JGI IMG/M metagenome (GOLD analysis project Ga0306921, IMG submission 203760) | Lab enrichment of tropical soil microbial communities from Luquillo Experimental Forest, Puerto Rico - statoxic.12C.oxic.44.000.080 (v2)... | ecosystem: Environmental > Terrestrial >... | reverse complement strand
AAACACGTAAAGGACCCGGAAACCGATGGTGGGCACGGTGAAGAAGTCTACCGAGACCAGAGTCTTGACGTGATTATTCAGGAAGGCGCGCCAGGTCGGCGACGGCGGTTGGCGGCGGCGGACCATGTACTTGGCCACGCTGGTCTCGCCGATCGTGATACCCAGTTTAAGGAGCTCGCCATAGATGTGGGGAGCGCCCCAGAGAGGATTTTCTCGGCTCATCCGCCGGATCAAATCGCGGACCTCGCGGGAGACGGCCGGTCGGCCCGGTTGACTGTTTCGAACTTACCAGCTCCCAAACAGGCGAAAGGCTTTGCGATGCCAGGCAATTACGGTTTCGGGTTGGACGATGGTCAGCGAGGAGAGCCAGTCAGCCCAAAGTCGCGAGAGGACGACCCATAACAGCCGGTCGGCCGACGTCAACCTCGGCCGGTGTTTCACGGAGCGCTTCAGCACATTGAGTTGGTGACGGAGGGCGAAGTTCTCCAATTCCACAGCCGCGCGGGAGCGAAAGGCGACGGAAGATGAAGTTGGAGTGAGCTGTTACTATTCACCGCCGCCCTCTGTTTTGGTACGAGCCTGGGCGGCTTGACCGGAGATTTTGGACCGGTATGACTTCCGCGCATAAGACACAGGGTTTAGAGAATCCATCGCCAGACGGACTCGCCCCATGCCATCCCTGAAGCGGATGGTATACGTCAATTAACGAAAGGGCGCGCGCGACTGGTTCCCAGCCTCCGAAATGAGCATATGTGAATCCCTATTCCGCCGTGCGTTGAGCCGCGTCTGCGCGGCTTAAATGACGCAAGCTCAACACCGACTCTCCCAGAATTCAGCAGGTATCCGAAACGCGCCAAACTAAGCATCAGATACAGTAGGTTTGCGGGCTGCCCAGACTTGCAGGTGCCATGGGCTGCCGGCGAGACCGGAGGTCTGCGGCCTTGGTCGTTTCCGTGGACGCTGACCCCAGTGGTCGTCGTGCTTCTTTGCGCTGCCCTGCTCACGCCACTAGATGGAATCCTCTTCGGGCAACAGCAGCAGGAACCACCACCCTTGCCGCCTCCGGGTCAGATGCTGAGTCCGGATCAGCTGAACGATCTGGTGGCTCCCATCGCGCTTTATCCTGATCCGCTTGTCAGCCAGATCCTGGTTGCCGCCACCTATCCGCTTGAAGTGGTGGAGGCGTATCAGTGGATGCAGCGCAACCCGGGGCTCACCGGGCCGGCCTTGACGCAAGCGGCGCAGCAGCAGAACTGGGACCCCAGCATCCAGGCGCTCGTGATTTTTCGGACGTCATGAAACGACTGAACGACGACGTCACGTGGACCACCAATCTCGGCAATGCATTTCTCGGCCAGCAGGCCGACGTCATGGATGCCATCCAGCGAATGCGGCGCCAAGCGCAAGACGCTGGCAAGCTCGCCTCCACTAACCAACAGAGAGTGGTGCAAACAACTGCCTCTGGACAGCCCGTGATCGAGATCGTGCCGGCCGATCCCGCGGTGATCTACGTACCGGTGTACGACCCGGTCTGGATCTGGGGTCCGCCCCTCTGGTATCCCTATCCGCGCTGGTATTGGCCGCCGCGCCCGGCTTTCGGAGCCGGCATCTATTTCGGATTCGGCGGCGGCGTCCAGATCGGCGCTTTCTTCGGCGGCTGGGGAGGCTGGGGCGGATGGGGATGGCACCCGGGTTGGGGCAACCGCACCGTCATTGTGAACAACACTTTCATTACCCGCTACAACTTCAATACAACGCGGATCGGGAACGCCCACGGGGTCTCGGATTGGTCGCATGATGCGTTCCACCGGCAGGGCGTACCGTATGCCCGGCCGGAGCAGGCGCAGCGCTTCCAGGCTCCCGTCCACGAGAACCTCAGGGCGCCGCCAGCCCACAACTTCTCCGCTCCGTCATCCCCACCCCCCAGCGAGCGGATGGGCGGCCGCCAGATTGAGCCCAACAATCCCAATCGAAACCGCAGCGCATTCGGCGGTATCGAAAGCGGGGCGGCAACCCAGGCGCACATCGATCACGGATATTCCAGCTTGGGCGGCCGGACGGGCGGCGGTGGCTTCGCGCGACCCGGGCCGGCGCCAAGAGCAGCGCCTGCGCCCAGAGGAAACCCCGGCGGGGGCCGGCGTCGCTAGGAGGCAGTCATGAGACGACCTAATAAGGAACGAACGCAAAGTCGGCTCCGGCCAGCGTTGCTCCCGAGCGTTGCAATGGCCTTGACGATCACGCTGTTGCACGCCGCGCCGCAAGCGGATCAGCAGACCTTCGCCACGCCAAGCGAAGCCGCCCGAGCGACGATCGACGCCGCCGAGCGTAATGACACCGCGTCTCTGTTGAAACTGTTCGGCGGTAGCGGCAAAGATATCGTGGAATCCGGCGATTCCACCGACGATAAGGCCAGTCGCGCAGAGTTTGCCCGGCTGGCGCGGCAGAAGTAACAAGTCAACCAGGATCCTAGCAATCCCGACCGGGCCACCCTTTCGATCGGAGCGCAGAACTGGCCGTTCCCGGTTCCGCTGGTGCGCCGAAACGGCAAGTGGTATTTCGATTCTGCCGCGGGAAGAACGGAAATTCTCGCCATCGCGTCGGCGAAAACGATGTGAACGCCGTGGAAGTCTGCCGGGGTTATGTTGAAGCGCAGATGGAGTATGCGGCGCGGGATCGCATCGCCGATGGCGTTCTCCAGTACGCGCAACGAATCATCAGTACTCCGGGCAAGCAGGATGGCTTGTACACAGAAGGCGCGCCCGAAAGCCTGGTCCCCAAAGCTTTCGCCAATGCAGCCCTCGCCGACGCCGCACAGGGGGGCCGCAAACTAGACCGCTATCATGGCTACTATTTCGCGATCCTGAAGGCGCAGGGTCCCGATGCTCCTGCCGGCGCTTTGAACTACGTGGTAAAAGGCAAGATGATTGGCGGATTTGCTCTGGTTGCCTGGCCGGCGGAATACGGTGTCTCCGGCGTCAAGACCTTCATAGTGAATCACCGGGGCGTCGTTTATGAAAAGGATCTCGGTCCCAACACAGCTGCTTCGGCCCGTCAAATGACGCGGTTCAACCCCGACAAGTCCTGGAAGCCAGCAGAAAAGGAGTAGAGGCGGCCTGACAAGGCTTTGACTGGCCTCGGCCTGGGTGTGCGGACTCGAACGGTGGTCCGTGAAACGCTGCGTTAACTCGTGTTATCGGTGGCAATCCCCACGCGATTCAAGTGGCTCCCCAGGGGGTCCGTCGCAGCGATTTAGGAATCTGCTAGCGTCTAATCATGGTGTCGCGGAGGAAGGCAACGGGGACGAGTCCCGATGATTTCAAGCGGATAGCCTTGAGTCTCGAGGGCGTCGAGGAAGGCTCCCATATGGGTGCAGTCGACTTCCGCGTGGGTGGACGAATTTTTGCGACCTTAGCACATGTGGCGAAGGGCTACGGCAATCTATTGCTCGGTCCCGAGGAGCAGTCGGCATTCGTCCATGAATCACCAGACGTGTTTGTCCCGGTCGCTGGTGGCTGGGGCCGCATGGGGGCGACGCACATTGTGCTCGCGATGGCGAACGAGGACGTGCTTCGCGGGGCGCTCCAAACTGCATGGCGTTTCCGCGTGGAGGCAAATGCGAAACACGGCAAGCATCCCACCCGGACGCCGAAGCGAAGACCCCATGGGCGCTTGTACCGTTGAGCCCGCGCGACCCACAACTTCGGGGATTGCCGCGCGGTCGCTCGGCACAGCCGAGCAGCTACAAGGAAATGCTAACCGCAGGCATCTGTTCGAGGAGCATCTGTTCGGGGAGCATTCGATCCACGACTCTTCGTTCAGTTTTATCACAGGTGCTTCCCCTGTCCCCTTCCCCTTCTGGGAAAGTTGGAGATTCATCTGGGCCTATGCTCCAGAGTGGCGTCTAACGCGATAGATCCCCAGAAGTCGGCTTGCATCCAAGGTGAACTTCCTCGAAGGGGTTCCGACAGACAGCACGTCGTCAAGATTCAGGCAGCGGCTGACATACTGATCGGCGCGTTACACTGGAAGGCCAGAAGGTCAAAACCGGCGGGTGAGCGTGCAGGAGTCGTAAAAGGCGCTCGCCAGGGCGCACCGCCCTGCCGGCAACCGGAATTGCGAGGCTTTATGAAGTTGTGTTTAGTAGCTTGCGCGAGTTTGTGCGTAGCCCAGACCGTCACGATCAAGACGGGAACGCTCATCGACGGCAAGGGCGGCGTGCAACGCAACGTAGTGGTCAGCGTCGAGGGTTCAAAGATCGCGCGCATCGAGCCGGCCGGTGCAGCCAAGTCCACCTACGATCTGAGCGCACTGACGCTTATGCCCGGCTGGATCGACACGCACGCGCATCCGAACACGCATTTCGACAAGAACAACCGCTTCGTGGACGGCAAGGAGCCGGTGGAGCAGGAAGCGATCTATGAGGCTGGCAATCTGCTAGCGACGCTTCAAGCGGGATTCACGACGGTGCAGACCCTCGCGGCGCCGGTGGATAAAACCGTACGCGATGCGATTAACGCAGGGGCGCTGCCGGGGCCGCGGGTGCTGACGTCGATTCATCAGATCCACGATGATTCCGGCGATCCGGCTAAGCTGCGCGAGCTGGTACGGCAGTGGAAGGCCGAAGGGGCCGACGTGATCAAGATCTTCGCGAGCGCGAGCATCCGCGACGGTGGCAAGCAAACCATGAGCGACGTGCAGATCACGGCGGCGTGCGGGGAGTCCAAGGCGCAGGGGATGCGGGCGGTAGTGCACGTGTATACTTCGGATACCACACGCAAGGTGATCCTGGCGGGCTGCACCGGCATCGAGCATGGTGCGTTTCTCGACGACGCCACGCTGCAACTGATGCACGATCGCGGCATTTTCTTCGATCCAAATTACTTGGTGTTCCACAATTACCTCGACAACAGGCAGAAATACTTGGGCATAGGCAACTACACCGCGGCAGGGTTCGCGAAAATGGAGCAAGTGCTACCGGAGTTGGGCAAAGCCCTGCGGCGGGCGCGGGTGCACCAAGTGAAAGTAGTGCTCGGCACCGACGCTAATGCGGGAGCGCACGGCCGCAACTACGAGGAGTTCATCTACCGCGTGAAGGAAGGCGGGGACAAGCCGATGGACGCGATCCTCAGCGGGACTTCGGTGGCGGCTGAGTCGCTCGGGTTGGGCGGCAGGATCGGAACCGTTGCGCCCGGCTTCGAGGCGGACCTGGTGGCGGTGGAGGGCAATCCTTTGGACGATATCACGGCCTTTCGGCGGGTGGCATTCGTGATGAAGGGTGGACGCGTGGTCCGGTTTGATCCGCGGAGTAAGCCATGATCGAGTGTGCGGACGCATCGGTCCTGAGAAGTCGGAATCGCGACTGGAATCCGTCGTGCTCCACGCGTAACTAGAACCAGACGCTAGCCCGTTTCTCGGGACTAAAGCGCGAGATCCCAGAGGACTTAGTCGCGGAGGCAGCCGGTAAGATTGGTTCAGCTGGTCTTCCTCAAACTTCCTATAGCTGGTCGCGTCAACAGCGCTTTTGCATGGTACGCTTGCTTCTATGAATTCGGCCGGCGTCGCGGCTCTCGTCGTGCTATTGGTCCTGCTGTCCGGTTTGCGGATTGCGAGAGAATACCAGCCCGCGGTCGTGTTTCGACCGGGACGCTACACCGGACTGCGTGGCCCCGGCCTGTTCTGGCTGATTCCGCTCGGCATCGAGAATCAAGTCCGCATCGACCTTCGAGTGGTCACCGCACCTATCGAGCAGCAGGAAACCATCACTCGCGACAGCGTCACGGTGAAGATGAATGCCGTACTCTGGTATCGCGTCAGCGACCTCCAGAAAGCCGTTCTAAACGTGGAAAGTTTCCGCGTTGCCGTCCAGCAGGTCGCACTCACGAGCCTGCGAAACGTTATTGGTCAGCATGATCTGGACGACGTCCTGAAAGCGCGCGACCAGATCAATGAGATGTTGAGCAGGAACGTGGCCGAGAACATCACTCCGTGGGGAGTCGCCGTCGAATTGCTCGAGATGAAGGATGTGGAGATTCCTCAGGAGATGCAGCGCGTCATGGCCATGGAAGCTGAGGCGATGCGGGAGAAGCGCGCCCGCATCATCAAAGCGGACGCCGAACTGGAGGCGTCCAAGAAACTCGCGGAAGCAGCACGGTTGATGGTAGGGAACCCTGCCGCGCTCGAGTTGCGCCGCATGCAGATGGTGGCCGAGGTGGGCGCGGAGAACAACAGCACTACCGTAATTATGGTGCCCGCCGAGTTTGTTCACATGGCAGGAAGTCTGTCAAAGTTTCTACAAGGCAAGGAAGCCCCTTCCGAGCCCGCCGCCACCCGACTGAACTCTTCCTAGACCCTTGGAAGCTCAGAAAGGCAAGTGATCGAGGGCTGCGCTGCTTGATTCGCGTTATAACCGACCTGCAGCCTTCTGTTGGGCTTTCTTCTGGCGCCTGGGCAGACGGGATTTGTTTTTTGGGGGCAGCTTTCCCTTCTTCACCGACTTTGTAGACGGCTTGGCTCCCGCGAGCGGAGCCCCGCCGCCTAAGACAGGCGCCGCGGGTTCTTTCTTGTCTGCCATTTCTTTTCGCTCTGCCAACTGAGCGAACCTCCACTCAACTGTACCCGGTTTGCGTGCCGGCGATAGTAGAGCCTGGACGGCGCCTCCGGAAACTCTTTGGATCCCATCGATGTCCAGAAGCTCTCTCGGAGGGAAATGGTCCGCGCTTACGCCAGCCCCGTTTTCAGGGCCACGGGCAGCACAAGTCCGGTTTGCCGACTTATCCGGCCCAATCTTGAGTGTCAAATCTACGAGCTTTCATTCCGGCGTGGCAGACTGAATCGATGTGGAGGTCTGGCAATGATCCGCCTTGCCCTTTCCGTGTATCTTTTGGGCGGCACAATCTGTGCACAAGACACGAGTCCAGCCGATCTGCTGAAAAATGCCGGTGGCGCCAGGGGCGCGCCGGATCGCATACGGGACCGACCCGCTGCAGTTCGGCGAACTGCGAGTTCCGGCCGGCAGGGGTCCGCATCCCGTAGTGACGATTGTGCACGGGGGGTGTTGGGTGGCAAAGTTGGGGAATCTTGACGAGCGTGCGGTGGCACTGGATGTTGCCGGATGAACTGAGAGACGGTTTTTGCCGATATCGGAGGTGGGAGCAGTCTCAAGGGAGCTTGTGTTTGACCTGACAGGCTATGGAGCCGTTTGCAGATGTGTGGACGGTGAGGTCCTCGACGGCTGTTTTCGTCTCGGCGAAGAGTGATTTGAGAGTGATGTTAGCGGGCAGATCGAGGGAGGGCTGAGCATCCGCCTCGGCCAGAATGACGGCGCCCCACCAGGCCGACTCGCGATTTTGATAGTAGGTTCCCGCGTGGGTTGCGCGACCGGCACCGGTTCGACGGGATTGTTGAGAAGCGATATTCTTGTCTTTCGCGGGGTTCCGTTTTCCCTTCGATGCAGAGCACTTTTTCGGAAGATCACCCTTTGGACTCTCGGTAGCGCGTTTTCTAGGAGGCATTCATTGTTGGTAAGCCCAATGATAGCTAAATTCATTCCAAGAACGGTCCACTTGTAACGCCGGGGCCGATTTGCCGGCCACCCTTCCGAAGGCCGAGCTAGCATAGGAACCGCTGGTGCCTTTCGTGGAGATCTCCTTATGGCAGTATGCGTTGTTCACACGTCGGGAGCTCGCTGACAAAATCGGCACCAGCCCGTCAACGCGATTGAGCTCGGCAAGCAACTTGCCGTCGCTGGTAGTCGCCTTTCAGATCGCCGAGGTATTCGGCGTCCCGCTCGAGGCAGTGTTTCGATACGAGAAACGCACGAGGAGCACGACATGAATAGATTGACAATCTCCGCTGTAATGTTCGCCATCACCGCGCTCGGAACCGGTTCCGCCGACGCGAAAGCGAAACCAGTCACGGGCACCTGGACGCTGACGGTCGAGCATGTCGGCATGAAGCTCACACTCCTGCAGAAGAAGAACACCATCACTGGCACACTCGACTGGCCGCACGGCGATCCCTTCAAGCTCACCGGTGGATTCACTGGAGATACGCTTACATTTGCCGGCGGCTCAGGCGGCGAAAATTTCACCATCCGCATTGACTCGACCGGCAGGCTCCAGGCGGACGGCACCATGACGGGCGTGATCAGAGCCCACTTCATCGATTTCAACGATGCACATGAGGTTGTTAGACAAAGAGATCAGGAGATTCCGTGGACGGCCGTGCGGGGGCAGCACGGGATCGTACATTTTCCTCGCTAGGCACTCCGCTGTTTAGCGCCGTCGAAGAATCTTCATGGTTGATGCGAACCATGGTGTGAGCGCCGCCGACATGACGGCTTATAAGTTCAAGCCCGAGGATCCCGGCGGCATTGAGGTGCTGCACCAGGCCAGGCGCACCGACGATGAGATCCGCCACGGCAGTGAAGTGGCGCCGGGCTGGCCTCAAGTTGCCAGGAAACACGCTAACCGCGCGGAATTGGTGTAGCGCCGCTCCGGGCGTATCGTCAGGAATCCGGACAATGGGCCGGATTAATCCCGACAAGTCGGCTTGTGTCCGCCGATCACCAATCCGGGCACCCGGCGAGATAAACAAGGACCACCGACGTGCTAGATCGGGATCCGGTCGGATGGTTGCCGACTTGAAAATAGAGGCTTGACGCCAAGAGGGCGTGATTATCGCAAATTTTCACCGCGAGCCTCTGCACACCGGCAGTGCGTCCCTTCAAAAGGGTGATCCCCGGGGACGCCGACTTCGCAGCGGTGGTCCCGGCGTGGCCGGATTTCCCGCTGAGATTTGCTCCGGGCGATTGAGGGCCGTAATGGACAAGATCAAGGTTCGTGTTTGAGTGTCCTGACGGCCGTTCCATGACATGACACTAATCGCTGGAGTGCCGAGGAGAATAGCTGGCAAAAGCCGATCGAGCAGAAAAACAGAGAAAGAAAATGGGTCTCGTTCGCCGAACCGGATGCTGCCAAGAGTAGGAAGTCAGCTTGGGAAATAAATGCTAAGGGACCCGATAGCAGCGCGGACGATTCTAAGGGCCTGACATTCACCGTCAGCGTCGCCGGATGCTGGCCGACTTGAACGGCTTATCGGACTCGTGAGGGTCGGCGCTGTAGATGGCTGGATTGGATGCCAGTTGCCATGGAGGCGATCATCGCCTCCCGATTGCGAGTTGCCCAATATCTGCCGAGCCATCCCGACCAATGCTCCTGGCCAGCGAGGCGTGTGGGTTGGTCAAGAATCAGTGCGGCCCGGAAGGCGTCGCCATTGGTCAATAGGCAATCCGCATCGCCAAAATCGCGCACTGTCCAGAGCGGCGCCCCGTCCTTGTGCAGCTCCACAAACGCGTTGGGCCGCAATTTGCCGTTGGCGCGGGCTTCGGCAATGCTCGGATCGTGCGGCACGTAGTAAACCACGCCGTCGATGCCTTCGATCAGGACGTGGGGCCGGTCCGATATGTCATCGAGCACGTGCGCGATGACGCGACCGATGATGTCGGTGCCGGCATTCGGCGGCACGACACGGTATTGGAGCCGCGGGTCGGAGAGAAACGCCGCGTGCCGAGCCATCATCCTTTGCCGGTCTTGCGCTCGCTGAAAGGCGCGCAGGGTACGTTCAAAATCGGCGTCCACGCTCCACGTCAACGGCGCCGTCGGCTGGGCCAGCCCGGCGTCCGTGAGGTAGTGGAGCCGAGCTACCAGCCGTTGCTCCCGGGCTCGGCCGGACTGGCTGAGTTCGGGGGCGTCCGGCCGCCGGGAGACTTCGAATCGTGACCCCGGTTTCGCGTCCGGCGGCTTGGCCCGCGCCAGGACGCGATCCAGCGAGGTGAACCGAGCCTGGGAGACTTCGCGCCGCTCGGCCTCCTCCCTGTCGAGGCTGGTCCGGTAGCCCAGCTGGAGCGAGCAGGCGCTTTCGGCGTGACGCCGGATGCCGTGTTGCACATACTGTCGATCGAAACGAACCGGTCTGCCCGCCGCGCTGCCACGAAGGACGACATGCACGTGCGGGTGATCCGTGTTGCGGTGAACCACAGCTGCCCACTCCAGTGCCGCACCTAGGTCCTGCTCGACGGCCGCCATCACCTCGCGCGTCAGCCGTTCCAAATCCAGCCGTTCGCCGAATTCCGGCGAAAGCACGAGCTTGAAAAGACGCTCGTCCCCGGACCGCTGCCACCCCGCCAGGGTCCTCGGGATGTCAATTGGCTCCGGCAGGGAACCGAACGCGTTACTGCCGTCCCGCCGCAAGGCGGTGGCACTGTCCCGCACGAGATATCGTCCGTGGGCCGCCCACTGCCCGCGCGTCTTTTTTCCCACATAAGTTAGCCGGACCGCGCAACGCTGATTGTGCCGAGCCGGAGGAGGAAAGCTTCTTTGGCCGGTGGGGCTTCCACCGAGCCGCGCTGCCAAGGGCTTGGCCGTCATCCGGGCCAGGCGCATCAGTTGTTGGAAGCCGCGGGCCCACACTTTGGCTTCGTCCCGGCCGGACCGGGGGCGGCGCGGGCGCAGCCGGAATGGGCGTTCGTCAGGCACGTTCGGTCAGTTCCCCAAGCGCGGCTGGGGCGTCGCCCTTCATGCTGCGGGCCACGTTCTGCAGGTAGTTCTGATAACGGCGTTGGCCTTGGACCTTAGCGGCCGTCAAGGTTTCCGGCAGCGGGTCGGGAATGCAGGTGAGGAACAACCGCACAAAGGTGTCGAAGGCCGCGTACAGGGCCTGATCGGCGCTATGCAGCTGCCGGATATCCCGGGCAAACCGGTCGAGCGTCGCGGCAATTCGCTCTTCGGCCGCCGCGACTCTGGATTCCTCTAACGCCTCAAGGCGCAAGCCGGGAAGAAGCGGCCCAGCGTGCGACCCACTCTCTTCGGCAATTGCGCCGAATGGCTAATGCTGGCGTGCAACTCTGGCCTTCGGCCGGGCGAACAAGCGGTGCTGGAGTTCTCGGACGTGGACCTCGTGCACGGCTTCATCCACGTGCAGGCGAAGCCTGATCTGGGGTTCCACATCAAAAACTACCAGGATCGCTACATACCGCTGGCCCTGGAAGCGAGAGCCGCTGTCGAGGCGATGCTCGCGCACCGCAAGCCGTGCAACGTCTATTTGAGCGATGGCGATCCTGTCGACGGCGACTTTATCTTCCACCGACCGGACGGTTCGCCCTGGGGTGACATCGCCGATTCCATGGACCGGCTCTTCGCCGATACTGGACTGAACGTGAAAGGCACAAGGCGTCGCGACCGGATCACGTTGCATTCACTGCGGCATACTTTCGCAAGTTGGCTCGCGATCGCGGGTGTCTCGCTGCGACGGATCCAGGAACTCCTCGGCCACAAGAGCATCGTCACCACCGAGCGCTACAGTCATCTCGGCGGCAACGGCATGCGGCCTTACTACGCGGATCTCGCCAAAGCAGTGGCGAATGGATTTGTAACCACCCTTGTAACCACGCAGGTTTCTGCCCTCTCCGCAGATCGCCCACAAATCATTGAAAAAACTGGTGGCGGCGGAGCGACTCGAACGCTCGACCTAGGGATTATGAGACCCTCGCTCTAGCCAGCTGAGCTACGCCGCCGAATGAATTCTAAGTGTACCAAACCGGTTTGCGGCGAAAGTGCGTTCGTTCTCATCCGCTCCGGTGTCTCCCTGGTACGGAATGTGGAAAAGCTTTGTGGTTTCCTCCGTTTTCTATAACCGGTTGCCCAACCGCTAGCCGTACTGGGAGGTATCACTACTTAAGGCCAGCCCTTCCAAGCACTTCGGGAGATCGCTGCAACCTGGTTCAATTCGTCGTAAGTGTACTGGTCTGCACAATTTGTACGACATTCTGACGTTTTTTTCCCACAGCATTTTCCACAAGTTTTTGATTTAGTTCGAGCCCAAAAACTGCCGGCGTATTGACTCCGGAATATCCACTTCCACCTCCCAGTACTGGTGACCGTATCGAACGGCGACCACTCGCCCAAATTCGTACAGCCGTGCCAGGGTGATCGCATCACTCAACGGCAACCGCAGCGTTGTCCGGACGATCCGATCAAGCTGTAGCATCTCATCGATCTGTGTCAGCAACTGCTCAATGCCGGCGCCAGTAAGCGCCGATACGGCCACGACTTGCGCGCTCGAAAGGCATCCCTCCGAGGCAAGGAGCCGCCGCCGCACGGCTTCGCAGCCTCGCTCCTTCTCCGACAGCCGGTCAAGCTTGTTCAGTACCAACAGTTGCGGAATTTCGGCGGCTCCGATTTCCGCCAACACACGTCGCACATGCGCGGCGTGTTCCGGCGCCGACGGCGCGGCGACATCCACGACGTGCAAGATGAGCGCCGCTTCCTTCACTTCTTCGAGGGTGGCGCGAAACGCCTTCACCAGCGTGGTTGGAAGGTTGCGAATAAATCCCACTGTATCGCTCACGAGGACACGGCGGCGGGAAGGCAGCACCAAGGGGCGAATCGTGGGGTCGAGCGTGGCGAACATCCGCGAGTCGGCCAACACACCGGCTCGCGTTAATCGGTTGAAAAGGGTGGATTTACCGGCATTGGTGTAGCCCGCGAGCGCGAGCGTCGCCAGTGGCACCGCGCGCCGGCGGCGGCGATGCAGCGCCCGCCCCGCCCGCACTCCTTCGAGTTCGTCTTCGAGCTTCTTGATGCGGCGCCCAATCCTGCGCCGGTCCGTTTCGAGCTGGGTTTCGCCGGGACCTCGCGTTCCGATGCCGCCGCCCAGGCGCGACATCTCGGCGCCCCGTCCCGCCAGTCGCGGCAGCAGGTAGTTGAGTTGCGCCAGTTCCACCTGCAGCCGTCCTTCGCGCGTCCGCGCGCGTGAGGCGAAAATATCCAGGATCAACTGCGTCCGGTCGATCACCTTGGAACCGATCACTTTTTCCAGATTGCGCTGCTGTGTGGGCGTCAGATCGTGATCGAAGATAACGGTGTCCACGTGGGCGGTGCGAACCGCCGCCGCGATCTCCTCCACTTTCCCTTGTCCCACCAGCGTCGCCGCCTCGACTGCCACCCGGGACTGAAACACACGCCCGACGATCTGAGCGCCCGCACTGGCCGCGAGTTCACCCAACTCATCCATTGATTCTTCGGCCCGCTCTAGGCTGTGAGGACCCCGAGCGCCACGGGCCTTCCACTCCACGCCGACCAGGATCGCCCGTTCGTGGACGGGGCTGCGGAGCGTCGTCGGCTAACCCTCCGAAGCGTCTTGATGAACGGCGGCCGCTGGAGCGGTGGCAGTGGAATTGGCCTGCGCCGAGGCCTGCGAACTCCCAGCATAAGTGTGCATCGCCTTCTGGGTCACCACCGTGGAAATCGCGTGTTTGAAGATCAGCTGTTCCTGATTGTTGGTTTCGAGTACCAAAGAGTATTTATCGAAGCTCTTGATGCGGCCCGAAAGTTTAACTCCGCTCATCAGGTAGATCGTCAATACGGTTTTATCCTTGCGTGCGTTGTTTAAGAAACTATCTTGAATATTTTGCGCTGGTTTCTCCATTTTTTTCAGTCCCCCAAGCCCTTACGGGAAGTAAAACAAAGCACAATTTTACACCCATTTCATTAGGCGCGGGGTGGGGTTCCCAGCTAGGGTTTTAGAACTTTCACGACGTAATAGCTAATGGCCGGCGAAACTTCCTTAAACCAGTGGGGTATCCCCGCCGGGATGACCACCACGTCGCCCTTCGTCAGGTGACGCGTCGCGCCACCTTGAATCTCGTTGCCCCGAAGTTGTCCGGGACCGCTGGCCTTGCCGCCGATCATTGTTCCTCCGGTCACTATGGTCGCCGCCCCCTCTACCACATACATGACGTCGGTCTCCTTTTCATGCACTTCCACCTGTCCCGGTCCTGCACGGTGCGCACCGAGAACGATCAGGTCGGTCGCCGTCACCAGATTGCCCCCCTTGGCCAGGGACTCCGCCACTTTGTCATGGCCAATGTAGGTCACCGCTGGCGACTCGCCGGCCGCGATCAACCAGGAACCCGCCGCCAGCCCGAGGCCCAGTAGCATCAAAAACCCTTCGTGCTTACTCTGCATGCTCCCCTCCTCTGCCAATCGAATGCAGTATATACCACCGGCTCGGCTATCAACCGGTCGACCGAAGACCAGGCCATCTGGACGACGCCTCGGAAGCGCCTCAGCCGCTCCCATCTTCGGCGTGCGCGCTTTAGGCCGAGGCGCTAATTTGGTAGACCAGACTGTCACGCCCGCTCGCGTCGAGTCTGGGGCCCTCACGAACGGCTCCTATTTTTTCTAGCGCTCGTTGGGAACGCAGGTTCTGAGGGCCAACCAGAAAGACGACCTTCTTCACGAATCGGAAGGCATGCCGCAGCATAAGCTGTTTCATTTCCCGGTTGTAAAGGCCGCCCCAGCGGGACCTGGCCAGGAAAGTCCAACCGATTTCGATCTCGCTTTTTTCCGGGTCGTAAGCGTGGTATCGCGATGACCCGATCACTTGGTCACTATCGGAATCGATGACGATCAACGCTCCACCCGACTCCAGGGCCTCGTGAAAAAATTGCCGGAAAACCTCTTCCCGGTGCCGGTCTCGGTTCGGGTGTTGCTCCCAAATGAGAGGATCTGCGGCTACCGCGTAAAGGTCATGGAAATCTTCTGGCCGGAGGGGCCGGAGCGTGAGCAGCTCGCCCTTCAAAGTCGGTTGGAGATCAAACGGCACACCCGAACGTCCGCGACCGCTACTCGTAGAAGGCCGGCGCCTTCTTGAGCTTCATAGTCGCCAGAAAATCGTGCTGGATCCAAAGCTGCGCACCGGTCTTCTTCAGGAACTCATCGATGCGTTGCCGCGACGCAGCGGTCTGATCCTTGTTGAATTCCGCGATCGGGAGCCGATTCAGTTTGCGTTCCTCCGGATAGTGCCAGAGGTCGCCGCTGAGCAGAACCGGCCCCGTTTTGGCCAATTTCAAGAACAAGACCTGGTGGTCCGGGGAATGGCCAGGGGCGGATTTGATGATCACCGATCGATCACCGAACACGTCATACTCATCTTCTCTTATGATTACCGTCCGGCTGGTTTTGAGCGCGCTGTAGTTGGCGAAGATGGTTCGCGTGGAAGGCGCGTCGGCAAACATGATGTCGCGTTCCCTCTGTCGTACCAGCCACGTGGAGCCCGCAAAGGCGTTAGCGTTGCCCACGTGGTCCCAGTGAAAATGTGAGAGCGCCAGATAAGTGACATCGGCCGGAGTGTAACCCACCTCGCCGAGTTGCACCACGAGCGGCTTTAAGGAGGTGGCATAGTTCAGCGTACCGGGAAGGCCGTCAGCCTTGAAGTTGGCGTCGGGAACCGCACCGACATCCCACATCAACGTCCCTTTCGGATGCACGATCAAGAACGCCGGAACCGACATCAGGTGAGTGCCGATTTCTTCGCGCGTGAGCGCGTAGCGGGAGATGTCGGCGTTGTCGAGCATGCCGCAATCGAACACGTAGAGGCGCAGGGTCTTCGGCGGCTGCGCCGCCGAGGGGAGGGCGAGCGCCGCGGTGAGAAGCGCGACTCGATACCACGGTACAAAAACTCGGCACTTTGCCATCTTCGGACTCCGGGGCATTTACGCCAGGATTTAATGATATAGGATATCTATTGCCCAAGGAGGGGAGAATGTCCATTTTGTCGGCGCTGCGGCGCTACTTGCCGGCCACCCTGGGGGTGGTGTTGTTCTTGTCGTTCGGATCGATCGCCATCGGCGATCTCAACCCTGCGGCGCTCTCATTTCAGCTGCCCAATCAGATCCAATGGGTCGAAGGCAACGGCGGCGCGGCCGTAGCCAACCTCGTAGGCGATCCAGCAAAGCCGGGACTCTACATCTACCTGAACAAGTGGCACCCGCACCACATGAGCCGCCCGCACTTCCACCCGAATGACCGGTTCATCACGGTCCTGTCGGGAACCTGGTGGGTCGGCACCGGCACCAAGTATGATCCGGACAGCACTGTGCCCATGAAGGCCGGTACGTTCGTCACGCACTTTGGCAAGCAAGTCCACTACGACGGCGCCAAAGACGAGGAGTGCGTCCTGGAGATCGTAGGCCAAGGGCCAGCCACGTCAACACCAGCGGAAGTGAAGTGACGGACCGGGCAGGTTCAGACCCTGCCCCACCAGCGTGCCGAGACAACAATCGCGGCGGCGGCCAGCCATCCGGCTGCGTACATCGGCTGCGCCGCCCAGCGCATGAGGGTGGAGTGCATCAGTCCCAACCAGGAGAATCCAGCGGCGAGAGCGCACCATAAGGCGGCACGCCCAAACCTCCGGTCGATAGCCTCGGTGACGACGGCCGCCACCACCAGCACCAGGAAGAGAAATCCGTTCCCTAAGCCCTCGATCGACGACCAATAGACCGAACGGTTCAACGCCGCCTGCACACTCGGATTGGCCGCTGAAAGCTGGAGCGCCGGCAAGGCCGAGTTCAACGCCGCGGCCACGACCGCGCCTGCCGGCAGAACAAACCCCAGCAACACCACGCTCAGGTACTTGGCGTCAACTCGCCGCAATGTTGCCATTCCCACACCGATCGAAACGTAAGCGATCATCGCCGCCAGAATCGGCCAGGGAAACAATTGGGCGATGAAGATTGTCAGACCGCTCACCATCACCGCCAGGTAAAGCAGCGGAGTCCAGAGGGCGAAACCGATGCGCGCGCCCATCGCTTTGTACGGCGGGAGCATGGCATAGACGACAGGGGAAATCACGCTGCCTGCCAGGCCGCATACCAGCGTGCCGAGGCCATCGCAGGCGACGACGCCCCGCACATCGTATTTGTCGCCAGCCGCGGTGGCACCCGCCACCGAAGCAATGTCCTGCAGGACGTGATAAATCGCCATAGGCGCAATCACAGAAAGATACGGAACCGCCAATGCCATCGCGTGAAGAGGCTCGGGCGTGATCGCGAACGGAGGAGCCGGTGCCAGCCCCTGCCAGATCGGGCGCACGTAACTAGCGGCCAGGCCCACCAGCAAGGGCACGATCCAAGCGACGAGGAACGGAGGAATGCGCAAGCGCGTGATCGGGACACCGGCCAGAACGCTCGTGAGAACGATGGCCAACGCCACCAAGCCGACGAGCGGGTGATCAAACACCCGCTCGAGCAAAACCAACGCCAGGTAGCTGTACATGGCCGCGCCAAAGACGGTCATCGCCGCCGGCGCCGGAATGAATCGACGAAAGCCTTCTGCAAACGGTGCCGCCGCGAGCTTAAGGATCCCTGTCCAGGTCACCGCGGCCGCACCAACTTCCCAGGCCCGATTCGCATCGTGGCTTTCCAGGTAGACCGGCAGCAGGATGGACAGCGTGTAAGAAAGAATGGCTGGCACGTTGTTGCCGTAGACGTGAGCCGTGACGTTTTGGCGCCCTTCCCTGCGCGACAGGCCGACCGCCAGCCGCACCATGCCGAGCGAGCCCACCAGAAAGCCCAAAGCATAACCCGGCAGCAGGTGCGCCACACTGAAGGCTGCCGGAATTCCCACACTCAGCAACAGAGACACCGGGATGACCGTCTGGGCCAGGTTGAAACCAAGGTGGGCAATGAGGGTGTCGATATCGCCCCGTTCCAGCACCCAACACCGTTGCGCGCGCTCCATCGCCTGTCAAACTTTGAAAGACTCGAGCGACTCGGGCGCGAAGATCTCCCGTGGCGCCAACTGACGCTTGGAGAGGCCTTGTTCGTAGGAATATCGCAGAAACGTGCTCAGCGTGTGTTCGTTCTGCTCTAAACCGTACGGCCAGAAATCGCGGCCCATCACTTTTTCCGTTTCCTCGGCGTGCCAGAGTAGCCAGGGCAGCATCAGCTTCAGCGCGGCCGAGTCATGCAAGTCTTCGTATACCTCCCGTTGCGCCGCGAGAAATGCCTTGAAAAAGGACTGAGCCACCCACGGATGTTTTTCGTACACGTCGCGGCGAATGACCACGGTGTGCATGATGGGGAAGATCCGGGTCTTCTGGTAGTAGGCATGCTCCACCTCTGCGTAGTTGGCGAAGAGCCGCCGCACCGGGCCAGAGCCGTCGGTAAAGGTGGATGGCGCGCGAGCTGTGTAGAGCGCGTCGATTTCGCCCGACGCGATCATTTGCGAAAGCGTCTTGGTCGCCGGGATGGCTTCGACGCGGAATATCGGCGGCAACGATAACGCCAGTTTTTCCGGACGCCCGGGTTCCTCCTCGCCTCCGCTCAAGTACGTGGCGCCGCTTACCGGCACTCCGAACTCGTCGCTCAATATCCCGCGAATCCACACCGGGGCCGTCATCTGATATTCGGGGTTGCCGATGCGCTTGCCGATCAGGTCTTTCGGCTCACAAATGCCGCTGCCGGCATGAACATAAATACAAGAGTGGCGGAAGAAACGCGACGGAAAAACCGGGATCGCAATGAACGGCGGGTTATCCCGGAACAAAGAGAGCGTGTAAGAAGAAAGAGACATTTCCGCCACGTCGAACTCGCGGTGGCGCAACATACGGAAAAAGATCTCTTCGACTGAAAGGTTCAAATAGGTCAACTCAACGCCGTCGATTGGGACGCGTTCGTCCAGCAGGGCGCGCGTGCGGTCATAATTCGAGCAGGCCAGAGAGAGCCGCAGCTTTGGCATAATCGTTCCAGCTATTGTAGCGCCGCGAGAATTGACACTGGAGAAGTCGCGGGAGTATACGCGAAAAAACAAGGAGACGCGAGGCGTGAGAAGACTTTGGAGCTTGTTCCTGCTGCCGGGAAGCGTCCTGCTGGTCGCCGAAATCCCGCGCCTGCCGAATGGCAAGCCCGATCTCAACGGGGTCTGGGAGCGACCCTATGTTCCGGATATGGCGCGGAGCGGCAAGGACCAGCAAGGACCGGGGACCCTGCCCTTCACGCCTTGGGGAGCCCAGACCTTCAAGAATTACGACGTCACTAAGTTCGACTACACCGGGCACTGCCTGCCGCAAGGCCTGACGCGCTCGATGAACTCGCCTTTCCCCATCGAGATCTTTCAAACAACAAAGAGAATGGCCGTTCTCTACGAAGCTTGGAACGTGTTTCACGTCGTTCCTACCGACGGGCGCGGCCATCCCAAGGACACGAATCCAACCTGGATGGGGAATTCTGCCGGCGGCTGGGACGGCGACACGCTGGTTGTGGACACAACGGCTTTCAACGAAAGAACCAATCTGGACACGGTCGGCCACCCCCACAGCGATCAACTGCACGTGACGGAGCGCTACACCCGCACCGACGACAAGCACATCGCCTACGAAATCACGATCGAAGACCCGAAGACATATACGAAACCGTGGAAAAACACACGTGTCTTCACGCTCCGGCCGGATTGGGAAATCCTCGAATACTCCTGCGAAGAGAACAACAAGGATCTGACCGAAGGCCACATCCATTAGCCGGGCGGGCTTGCCGTTGCCCTTTCTCTGATATACGATGTGGCCAATTCGGCGCACCAGGAGGCATACTGTATGGACGTTCGATTCGTGACCAAACCCACGGCACAAGCTCTGCTCGTGGCGTTGTTAAGTGCTCCTCTTCTGCCGGCAGCGTCGGTTCCCACCGCCAAACCCGAAGACGTTGGCTTCTCCTCGGAACGTCTGGCGCGCATCCATGAGGTGATTCAACGTCACATCGACGGACACGACCTTGCGGGCGCGGTCTCCCTGGTAGCGCGCAAGAGCCGGGTCGCGCACCTCCAAGCCCAGGGTGTTCTGGATCTGGACTCCAAAAAGCCCATGCCCAAGGACGGCCTCTTCTGGATTGCTTCGATGTCGAAGCCCATCACCGGAGTCGCCATCCTGATGCTGATGGAAGAGGGCAAGTTGAGGCTGACCGACCCGGTGTCGAGGTTTATTCCGGAGTTTCGGGGGCTCAAAGTTGCGGTGGTGGAAGAACGTGCCGGCCGCGGCGGGGCCGCAGCTCCGGACGAACGCCAGTTTTACACCGTGCCGGCGGCGCGCGAAATTACCATCCGCGACCTCCTCACGCACACGTCCGGTATGGTAAGCGGTGGGCCGGTGAGCCGTATGGAGGCGGAAAAAATCGCGCGGAAACCGGGTGAGAGCCTGGCCGACTACATTCCCCGCCTCGGCGCCGTGCCGCTTGACTTCCAGCCTGGAACGCGATGGAGCTACAGCCCGAGCGCCGGATTCGACACGCTCGGCCGCATTGTCGAGATCGTCTCCGGCCAGAGTTTTGACCAGTTTCTGCGCCAGCGGATATTTGAGCCGCTCGGCATGAAAGAGACTTTCTTTCACCCGGCGGAGGACCGTCTACCTCGCATCGCAACCACCTACCACCGGGACAAGAACACGCTGGAGAAGGTGGATATGCAGAACCGGCTGACGAACAGCACGTACTTCTCCGGGGCGGGCGGGTTGATGACCGACGCCGAAGACTATCTGCAATTCGGTGAGATGCTGATGAACGGCGGCGAGTGGAACGGCAAGCGTCTGCTGAGTCCTAAGACAGTGGAGTTGATGGCCTCGGTGCATGCGCCCGATACCCTTCCTGGCCGGCCCAAAGGGAGAAGCTTCGGGCTCAGCGTGCAAGTCATCAATGACCCAATCGCGGCGAACTATCGAGTGTCCGAAGGCAGCTTCGGCTGGGATGGCGCCTTTGGCACGCACTTTTGGGTGGATCCGAAGGAGAAAGTGGTAGGCATCCTCATGATCCAAACCAACAACCCGAACCGCGAGTTGGACCGCGATTTCGAGAACGCTGTGATGCAGGCTATCGTGGAATAGGGGCCGTCACACGGCACTCATACCTGATCACACCAAGGCTCCGCCACCCAGCGGGAGCGACTCGTGCGAGAAGAGAGAAATCGTTGCCTCGGTGCGGCTTTCCAACTTCAGCCGGGTTCGGCCGCAGAATCGGAGCCAGCCAAACGCCGAACACGCCCGACGCCGGCCGTGCTTGACCCTCGAGACCAACAAACCATTGACACTCCACCGGGCCGGCCGAGGTGCCAGAATGAAAGCGATGGATCCGAAGGCGGCAGAGAGCGCGCAATTGAATGAGGTGGGCCTATGCGCCCACTGTAGGCAGGCGCGCGTGATCCGATCGGATCGCGGAAGCACATTTTACCAATGTCGGCGGTCCTTCAATGATCCGGCATATGCGAAATATCCGCAGCTACCGGTGAGGACATGTTCGGGGTTCGAGGCGATCGCAGCCGCCGGTGCCGAGCCGCTCGACGGCGAGCCTCACCAGACTCCGGGAAGCAGGCGGTAGCGGGTGCACGTGGCGTATGCCTCATAACCCAGAAGCTCCCGCCGCAGCGTGCGATCCTCCAGCGCGGTACGCCCGACGAAGAGGAGCACGACTCCGATTGCGAGCAGTAACGCCAACATCGAGCCAAGGATGAGGGGCGTCCCCAGAAACATGAGGATCGCACCTGCATACATCGGATGCCGGACGAGCCGGTAGGGGCCCGAGCTAACCACGGTGTGGCCACGTTCGGTCTGGATGCGGACAGTCGTCTCCGCGAAGGGGTTGACAGCCATAGCCCACGCTAGCAGGACCATGGCGACAGCGAACAGGAGCAGACCGGGATAGACGGCGACAAACGAGATCGGCCACCAGCCGAACCGCGCGTTGTCCAGGCCGGCGGCCGCGGGCAGGATATAGTTCAGTGGGAGAAAAACGGCCAAGAAGACCTTATCAAAGCCCTTGGTATCCCGGTGCCGCAGGCGTGCGCGCGCCTCAAACAGACCGGGGTTGGTGAGCCAGATCACCGCGGCCGAGACAACCAGCATGGTCAGATACGATGCCACGTAGATCCAGCCACGCGGCCAGTCGAAGCGGCCAGCGCCGCCAAACAGTGCGCCCAACCACAGCCCGATGGACGCAGCAAGTTGAGCCAGCCGCCTGACCCAACGAGGGCGGAACCCGGAAGCGCTTCTTCCCTCCATCACTCCACACGCAAACCGCGTACAATAGCGGGTTCTTATGAACAGCGAAACCCTGGTGGTCGACCCGGCGACGTCGGCCACTCACAATTATAAGTTGCTGATCGGTTGCATCGTGCCGCGCCCGATTGCGTTCGTGTCGACGATTTCATCGAACGGCGCGTACAATCTGGCGCCGTTCAGTTTCTTCAACGCCGTATGCAGCGAACCTCCGCTGATCACGTTTGCCACCGGGCATCGCGTGCCGCCCAAGGACACGCTCGCCAATGCGCGGGCAACAGGGGAATTCGTGGTCAATATCGTGAGCGAAGAGATTGCGGAGAAGATGAACCTCTGCTCGGGCGAATACCCCGGGGGTGTGAGCGAATTCGAGATCTCCGGGCTGACGCCGGTAGCCAGCGACCTGGTGCGGGCGCCACGCGTGCTGGAATCGAGGATCAACATGGAATGCCGTGTGCTGCAGATTCTGGATCTCAGCACACGGCCGATGGGCGGGAGCCTGGTGATTGGTGAGGTGTTGCGTTTCCACCTGGACGCTGCCATTGTCACCAATCTGCGCATCGATCCGGAAAAGCTGCGGGCGGTCGGACGCATGGGAGCGAACGAATACACGCGAACGCGCGATCGCTTTCAGATGATCCGGCCACAGGTTTAAGATTGTTCAAGAACTCCCGATGAAGACTGGAATACGACAAGCCCTCCGCTGCGGTTGGTGGTTGGGCCTGGTGGTGAATTCGATTAGTGCCCAGGTCAGTCCGCCCGCCCAGGCCTCGGTTGTGGTCGGGGGCAAGCGCCTTACGATTCAGTACTCGGCGCCTTCTGTGCGCGGACGCAGGATCTTTGGCCCCGGAGGACTCCTATCACGGGATCCGACCTATCCCGCCTGGCGCGCGGGCGCGAATTCGGCGACCGCGTTTCACACGGATGCGGATCTTGACATCGGCGGGCTTGGGGTACCGAAGGGTGATTACACCATTTACTGCTGGATCCAAAACCCCGATGCGTGGGAACTGATCATCAACAAAGAGACCGGGCAGTGGGGACTGAGCTATGACCGGTCACAGGATTTGGGGCGAGTCAAGATGGCGATGAGCAAACCGTCGGCCCCCGTGGAAAGGTTGAAGTATTCGCTGACGGATCTGGGCGGAAACAAAATCCGGCTCCAGCTGGAGTGGGAAAATCACGTTGCGTCGGTGCCGGTTACGTTGAAGTGAAAGCGGACGGTGAGACTGAAGGGTCTGCGCTTCTCTAAGTCGGAGTCGGCAAGCCCCACGGCGTGAAGCAGCGGTTGAAGAAAGGCAAGCGCGCATTGCCGGGTCAGGTTAACCGCGGCTTTCCCATCGGAAGCGGTGGTGTGGCTGGGGCAGCCGTGGGATCGGCGCCTTCCTAAAGCCTTGGGCGGCATGCGCGGGACGCACCGGGCGGCCCTGGATGCCTCCGTGGCCCTCCGGAGAGGATAGGGTTTCCCACTCGGTCGTCATGCAGCTCTCGGTCTTCGGCACCTGTTCCGCCCAAGCGCAATTGGGGCGGAGGTTCTCGAGAGCGCGGTGCCCGTGACACCACCAGGCGGCGAACTCTTCGGCAGCATCCAGCAAGGCCGGCGGTCGATCTCGCCCTGAACGAAGAGGTCGCACAAATTCAGCGATTCCTCGCGAACATCGCTCGCTTTCCTGAGCTCCCTGTGGAAGTGACTCTCCTGAGCCCCAGACCTATCTATCACCGAGAGGCGAACGATTCTGCCTACTTGGGCGCGGTCCCGATCATGTGAACTGAACTTTTTTCATTTTCGTGGCAGACGTATTCCATCAGCTCCATGCCCGGGCGCCAGCGCACGGTGTTGCTGGTGGTCCAGGGTTTGGAGTAGGCTCCCGGGTCGTCGATGGTGACTTCATATTTCAGGGTCAGCGAGTCGGTGCGGGTGTAGCGCTCCGTCAGATGCAGCTTTTCGGTTTGCGGGTGGCCGGCTTGGTCGAGCCAAGCCTTGTCATTGAATCCGATCACGTCGACCACCAACGTGTCGCCTTCGTAGTGGCCGACGGCGTCTCCCATCCAGGTGGGGCTTAGGTCTTTGGGGTGAGTGGAGTTGATGCGGATGATGCGCCACGGGTAGTTGTCTCCCTCAAAGAGAAACACGACCTGCTCCGGCATTTGAATCACTTGGAACGCATAAGGATCGAACATGTAGCGCGGCACGCCGACGGGCAGGCACCGCGCTTCGGGATCATCCTTGGAAAGGCTTTCGACTCGCTGGTTGAAAACTTGAACCGCCCACGGCAGAAACGGGACGTCGACGTGCTTGTCGGCGCTGTGGACGCCCTTCCACTGCGGCTCGGCGATGTTACCGGCGAAGCCGGGATACCAGGCGCCCTTTCCGCCGAGATCAGGACGGCCGTTAGGCAGCCGCGGCGTGGGGCCGGCGACACCCGGCGGCGCCGGCGCATCACCAAACTGGCCTGGAGCGAGGAAGGGTCCCGGATCCTTGGCGAGGCCGGGAGTTTGAGCGACGAGCGAGGCGCTCGCCAGCAACGCCAGCGTCACCAGCCAACCGATTCGGCTACGGTTGTCCGCCACCGGGGACGGATCCTCCCGCCGGACCTCGAAGCACGCGCGTGTCTTTGCCATCCCTCTCCAGTTCGCGAGCGCCTTTGAGCGCGTTGAGCATCATATAATTGCCCTCATGGCAGGCGTACTCATAGATGGGATACCCGGGATCCAGCTTGTAGGGCATGTGGATGCTCCAAGGCCGCACCCAAGTGCCGGGGTCGCTGATGGTGGCATCGTAGCTGAGTTCGTCCGGCGCGGTGCGCGTGAAGCGTTCGACAATCCGTAGTGCGTCGGTCGCCGGCGCCTGGCCACCAACGCCGATTTTTCCGTTGAAGTTCGTCGTCTCGACGACGAGCGTGTTGGCTTCCCAATGGCCGCGAGAATCACCCATATAGGTGCGGATCTTGCTGCCGACGTGCGGTCGGCCAGCAAGGGGAATTACGCGAGTCTCGTGGATCATCTCGTTGCGGATGACGACGTACCCAGGCGTCTGCACGATTTCGTTGCCGAAGTTATAGAGCGTGGGCAGCATGCTTGCAAGCAGGCCGCGCGAGATGCAACGGCTGTAGAGATCAAAATCTTCCCAGGAGTTGACGATGTCGGGGAAGTGTTCACCCGGACCGCGGCCGCCGCGCAACGCCTGCCTGCGGGCCTGGGCCTCCGGGGTCAGGTCCGGAATGCGCCCGTCCGGTGGATCTACAACTAGCGAGGTCTGGCGATTCGGCTTGGCCCGTTCCACCCAGTATCCGGGCGGGTTGATGGTGACGCCATCGTCTCCGCCGGGAGCGAATTCCTCGTTGTCGCGTTTGGTCTGTTTGGCGGCCTGGGCCTGCCGCTCGGCCAACTCGGCGTCGGTGAGTGCGGTTTTGTCCTTCAGGGCCAGAGGCCGCTGCATGGGAATTTGCGCGCTGGCCGGCCACTGGCCCTGAAGATCCGGATCACCCCATAGAGTCTTGGGCGGCGTGAAGGGCTTGGCCGCCTTGGATGTCGGCTGGCGCTGATCGGCTGCACGCGCCAGCTGCCAGGGCACTATCGAAGCCGGCGGGATCAGCACCAACGATACAACCTTGACCAGCCTTTTTGCCGGCGCGATACCGAGGCAACGCCGCGCGCTGAACCGATCGCCCATCGAATGACTCCTTTCACTTGGACTCGGGCTTTTCGTTGCGATCGTCCGGGTTCGACCCGCCCACGAAGAGGCGCCGTCCATCCTTGAAGGTGACACTGCTGCCGTTGGCTTTGTTCTCGCCGCTCTTCGCCTGGTAGCCTTGCACTTCGAGTTCGGTCCCCGCCTCGAGCGAGCGCTTGGTGAAGCCGCGCCGGAGCATGATATTCGGGCTGCCGCACTCGACCATCCAATTCGAGACCTTGCCGTCGGCACCAGTCACATCGATGTGAATCCAGGCGTGCGGATTGATCCATTCCATCTCGGTTACTTTTCCGACCAGATGAACCGGCTTCTTGTCGTCATACTCAGCCTGAAAGGCATGATGTGCCCGGACCGGCACGACCAACAGAAGCAGGCCCGTACCGGCCGCGAAAACCGACTGCTTGAGCCGCATGGAACTGGTCTCCTTACATAGTGGAAGCATGCAATCCACTGGTTCCATACCTTAATTGAGGTTAGCTCTTGATGTCAATGCCAGCGCTCGGGCGAGCGCGGCGCTCCAGTCGAGGCCTACTTTTGCTGGCCGGCCGCGGCTTGGGGTCTTTTGAGGGGCGGCGGCAGAGCATTCACTGCCACCTTGACTCGCGCAAACTGGCCCGTCTCGTAGCCGTACTCCTGCCGAGGCAGCGTGCGAATCTCGGCCTCAATGGCGACCTCCCGGTTGCCGGGATTGGGATGGTCAGAGAGAAACTGGGGGCCTCGCGATCCGCCTTGCGCCAGCTTTTCGAAGAAGCGCGCCATCTCGATCGGGTTGTAGCCTTGCTGCGACATCAAGTGCGACCCCAGCGCATCGGCCTCACTTTCGGCGTCGCGCGAAAACTTCAAGATGAACGAGTTTGCCGTCAGCCCCAATCCCAAGTTGGCGAGCTGACCGGCCATCGACTGGTCACCGAGAAGCCCGCCCGCCAGCAAAGCGGGGATCTGAATCAAATTGGCTTTGGACGCTTCATGAGTGCCATGCCGCAGGATGACGTGCGACATTTCGTGCGCCATGACACCCGCCAACTGCGCTTCGTTCTCGGTATCCTTCACCAAGCCCGTAAAGATAAACATCGGCCCACCTGGAAGGGCGAAGGCGTTGACCTCAGGGACGTTAAGCAGAGTGAATGTGAAGGGAAAGCCGCTGTCCCTGGCTTCCCGGGCCGCGGCGAGGCGGTCGCCGACACGGCGGATGTAGTCCTGCAGGAACGGGTCCTTCACCACCTCATATTGCTGCAACACCTGCTTGGCGTTGGTCTGCCCAAGGTCCACATCCTGCTGTTTGGAAAAAAAGTTAAACCCCGGCTTCAGCGGCTGGCCCGGCCGGCGCGCCGCCCAGGCGGTTGCTCCAAGGAGCAGCGCCAGAATGCAAGTCAACGGCTTTCGGAACATTGCATTTCCCCTCTACCTCTTATTTAACTCCTCTTTGAACCGGTAGAGAGGACCGGAGGCCGCGATCAGTAGCCGAGGCGCAGCATGCCCTCGGGTGTGCCGTTGACCGACGTTTGTGTCAGCCACTCGAGCGATGCCCGGAACAGAATCAGGTGATTGTTCTCCCACATCGCATTGTGCGAAGAGCAGGCGAGGTCAATGAACACTTTCCGGGGAGCGCCGAGGTCGGCGTACAATTCGCGCACACGCTCGGTCGGAACCTGCTTGTCGTGCGCGCCTGAAACCATCAGCGTTGGAACCTGGATCTTGGCGACGGCGTCGGAGTTCCAGCCCCAGGTGGTGACTTGCGGGGCCCGCCGCACGCCCATGCCCCAAGCGGCCCCGACCGGATCGGATTCAAGCATCGCCGACCACACCGCTTCGCGCGCCGCCGGCTCGTACTGATCCGCGCATCCGACCTGGCGGTCCCAATTGGCGGTAAACTCCTGGTGGGATTGCGTCGTCATGGCGGCGCCGTCGGCCGGAAGATGGGCCGGCGGCGATGCCGGACGGGCGCGATTGTAGGCCGGAGCCAATAAAACGAGCTTCCTCACCTTCTCGGGATGTTGCGCGGCGTACCCACCGGCACGCGGTCCACCGAGTGACCACGCGACCATGCTGACTGCCTCCACATGGCGCAGCGCGCGCAAATGGTCCACCACGGCGCTGATATCGTTCCAGTCGGAGGCGATGGTGGTCAATTGATGGGGATAGCCCGGCGGGCAGGGGTCGGACAGCAGGGCGGGCACGAACAGGCTCTGTTGCTCCCGGGAGAGGTTACAGACGTCATTCATGGGTGTGGGACGGGTAGAGCGGCCATAGCCGGTCACGTCCATGGCGAAGACGTCAAAGCCGGCCCCCGCGAGATACCGCATCCAGCTATAGTCTTGGTAGGAAACGTCGAAGGCCACTTCCGCCGGCGTTCCAGCGCCGTGCACAAACAGCACCACGCGATCCGCCGAGGCGCCCGCGCGCAGCACCGCGCCAGCGCGGGTTACTTCCCGCACGTAGATCTGGGCCGTCTGTCCGGCTATCGCCGGCACCGTGGAGCGCACGGGAACATAATGATCGACGGCGACCAGCCGTTCGCTGTCATCGCCGAACGAAGGCCACACGAGCAGGAACCCGAGCACCGCCGCCATGAGAGCGATTCTGTAACGCATCGTGCCTCCGATGAGCGCAGGCGCGCTGATCGTCCTAGTATATACACGAGGGCCGCAGACCATCTTAGGGCCCGGCTGGGTCTCGCGTCATGCCATAGTTGCCGTTTCGGGAAGTCGACCAGGCTCTGGGAGAGGTTCACGAGATAGTCGCCGAGGCGGACGTGCGCGAGATCGTGAATGAGGAAGGCCTCCACCTAATTCGGCCGGCAAGCCGGTGAGAAGCCCGAGTGGCATCAGAATCGCCGGCCGGAAAAAGTCGACGACCAGGGGGGTCTGGATCCAACAGGACTCGAGAAGCAGCACGGGCCGGGACAAACGCAGCCGCGATTGAATCCAGCGGAGTCGCGCTGGCCAGTCGTCCGGCGGAACGCTGACTCAACATGGCAGAGCGGCGCACCGCCATCCAGTTGACCAAGCCGCGCACAAAGAGGATCAATACACCGGCCACCCAGAAATCGCACCACCAGCTGCGGGTTTGAGGATCTGGCTGAAATAAAGCTGGCTGGTATTCTGTTAAGCATGCTCCCCGTGGCGCTGTCAATTGCCGGGTCCGACCCGAGCGGCGGCGCCGGCATTCAGGCGGATCTAAAAACCTTTCACCAGTTCGAAGTTTATGGCGAAGCGGTCATCACGCTGCTGACGGTCCAGAATACCGTCGACACGGAGCGCGTCGAGCTGGCAGCGCCGGATCTGGTTTTTGAGCAGATTCGCGCCGTGCTGGAGGACATTCCGCCGGTGGCGATCAAAACCGGGGCGTTGGGATCTGACGAGGTGGTGCGGGCCGTGGCGCGCGCCCTCGAAGGCTTCCCCGCTACTTTGGTGGTGGATCCGGTGATGACCAGCAAGCACGGACGGGCGCTCGCATCCGAAGCGGCCTCGAAAGCGATTCGAGAAGTTCTTCTAGGGCGAGCCGAGCTAGTGACGCCCAACATACCGGAGGCCGAAGCTTTCACCGGGATCGCGATTCACACCACGGAAGATATGCGGCGGGCGGCGCTATGCCTGCGAAAGATGGGCGCGCGCGACGTGCTGATCAAAGGGGGTCATCTCCGGGGATCGCCGACCGACGTGCTGCTGACCGGCGACCGATGGCATGAATTCCCCGCCGAGCGCCTCCCAACACCCCACACTCACGGCACCGGCTGCGCGTATTCGGCGGCGATCACGGCGGCTCTGGCGCGCGGGATGAACCTCGCAGAAGCGGTGACAAGCGCCAAGCAATATATCAGCGAGGCGATTCGCAGCGCGCCGGGTCTCGGACGCGGCCACGGGCCCGTGAATCACCACGCGCCCTGGCGCTAGTTTCCGCGTCTGAAGCCGGATGCCACGCGCTATCTTGAGGATATGAGCAAGGCGCAGAGAGTCGCCGTCTTCGACACCACGCTCCGCGACGGTGAACAGGCCGCTGGCACGCGGCTCGGCAGCCGGGATAAGCTGACTTTGGCGCGGCAGCTCGCCCGCCTGAAAGTCGACATCATCGAAGCCGGCTATCCGGCCTCTTCACCGGAGGATTTCGAGGCCGTCGAACGGATCGCACGCGAGATCGAAGGCCCCATCATCTGCGGGCTTTCGCGGGCGGTACCGGAAGATATCGAAGCTTGCGGCAAGGCGCTGGCCAAAGCCAAGAAGCCGCGAATCCACACCGGCATCGGTGTTTCCGATATTCACATCCTCGGCAAGTTCCGGGACGAAAAGTACGGAAAGACGCTGGGCGAAAAGAAGGCCAAGATGGTGCGGATGGCAGTGGATGCGGTCAAGCGCGCTCGGACGCACGCCGATGATGTTGAATTCTACGCCGAGGACTCCGGCCGCGCCGAGCCATCGTATCTTTTTGAAGTCCTTGAAGCGGCGATTGATGCCGGAGCTCGAGTGGTCAACATTCCCGACACTACGGGCTACGCCGTGCCGGAACACTATGGCGCGCTCATCGGCAGCATTCGCGAAAGAGTGCCCAATATTTCCAGGGCCACGATCAGCGTCCACTGCCATAACGACCTGGGCATGGCGGTGGCCAACTCGCTGGCCGGCATCCGAAATGGGGCCCGACAGGTGGAGGGCACGATCAACGGGATCGGAGAGCGTGCCGGCAACGCCGCGCTCGAGGAGATTGTGATGGCACTCCGCACGCGCAGCGACTACTTTGGACTGACGACAGGCGTAGACACGCGCGAGCTGGTTCGAACCAGCCATCTCGTTTCCGATCTGCTCGGCATCGCCGTGCCACCCAACAAGGCGGTGATCGGCGCCAACGCGTTCTCCCACAGCTCGGGCATCCACGTAGATGGATTCCTGAAAGACCGCGAAACCTATGAGATCATGCGCCCGGAGGACGTCGGCCTGACAGAAAGCCATGTGGTGCTGACCGCGCGGACCGGGCGAGCCGGGCTGCGCGCGCGGCTGGAGAAGCTAGGATACCGGCTTTCGAAAGAAGATCTGGACCTGACGTACCAGCGGTTCTTGACCGTGGCCGATAAAAAGCAAGAGGTCTTTGACGAAGACCTGGTGGCCATCATGTTGGACGAACTGCATCCGGTGCCTGAGCGATGGCAGCTCGATTACCTGCAGGTGTCGAGTGGCACCGCCGCCATCCCCACCGCCACCGTGCGTCTGCGCGTTCATGGGGAGACCCGGGAGTGCGCCGCTATCGGCAACGGGCCGGTCGACGCGGTCTATAAGGCGATTTCCACGTTGGCGGCAAACTCGGCCACGCTGGTGCGCTACGATATCCACGGCGTCACCAGCGGTACGGGCGCCTTGGGTGAGGTCACCGTGCAGCTGGAGAAAGGCGGTCGCCGAGTGGTCGGCCGCGGCGCTTCAACCGACGTGATTGAGGCCAGCGCCAAGGCCTATCTCGACGGGCTGAATCGACTGGCGCATTTTGGATCGTAGCGGCCTGGTGATCGCTTCTGATCAACGTTCGCGTTCAAACCCTGAAGTTCGAAGCCATGCTGAACGCGCAGCCAGTCGACGAAGCCTGGGCTGATCTGGTTCGCCGTCTCGCATGGAGTCGATCGAAGGGTGTGCGAGAAGGGGAATCCGGCCGTCTCACCCGCCGGACAGTGGCCGAATCGTGGGCTTAGGTAGGTTCCCATCGGGACTGAGCGACCGCGGCTCTAGCAACAAGCACCTGAAGCAATTCGGCGGTTTGCAGCCGGTCTGGCTCGATACGGGCACGATTGCCGCGCCCCTCGATCGAAGTGGGCGACAACATCAAGGCTGTAAGGATCCGCGGACTCTGGCTGCGCCGCTGGTGACCTGCGAAGGAGTCATCGTCGAGAGCGGTCGTGGATCCGTGGCCTGGCAGGCGCGGCGGACCTGATAGCGGAGAATGGGCCTCTTCCAAATTCCGTTCCGGCTCTCGGGTTCGGTGGCGCCATCGCGGTGGATGTTTGGCCACGCCGAAGCCCACAGGATCGATTTCCCCGATGCTTCTCCCCTTCATCACGCGAGCGCACTCGACACGGGCAATATCCTCGCTCGCATCGGCGGGTCCGGCTCGAGCGGTGGAACGTGAATCGTTTGGTCCTCTGATTCCGCTCCGTTAACTAATTACGTCCGAGCCCAACGGTTTCGATGACCCGGTGCTATCATTCAGCTTTATCGGAGGAGAGGAACCATGCAATACGCGCGACTCGGAGACACGGGGTTGATCGTTTCACGGCTGGCCTTTGGCGCCATGACCTTTGGAACGTCTCAAGGAATTTTCGCATCGGTCTCGAAGGTGGACACTCAGGCGATGGCGAATGATCTGGTGGCCCGGGCGCTCGACGCGGGAATCAACCACTTCAACACGGCCGATGTTTACACCGAAGGCCAGTCCGAACAGATGCTGGGCAAGGCGCTGGGCAGCCGGCGCAAGGACGTGGTGATTTCGACTAAGGTCGCCGGACGGACCGGCCCCGCTCTCCTCGACCAGGGGCTCTCGCGCCACCACATCCTCGCTTCGGCTGAAAACAGCCTGCGCCGCCTGGCGACCGACTACATCGACATTTATCTGGTGCACCGGGTGGATCTGAACACACCCGTCGCAGAAACGCTCGAAGCCCTCGACACGCTGGCACGCACCGGCAAGGTGCGTTACATCGGATTCTCCAATTGGAACGCGTGGCGCGCGGCGAAGGCGGTCGGCCTGCAGAACCAAAATGGCTGGGCGCGCTTCCGTGCCGCAGAGATGTACTACTCGCTGGTGGGGCGCGACCTCGAGCACGAGGTAGTGCCCTTCGTCGAAGACGCGGGTATCGGTGTGATGCCTTGGAGCCCGCTCGCAGGAGGGCTGCTCAGTGGCAAATACACGCGGCAAAATCCGAAGGGCGACGGCGGGCGCATCAGCGGCTCCGACTTTTTGCCGCACGATCGAGAGAAGGTTTATGACGTGGTTGATCGCGTCCGCACGATCGCCGCCGCTCACGGCGCATCGCCGGCGCAGGTTTCTCTGGCCTGGATGCTGACCAAACCGTTTGTCTCCTCAATTCTTCTGGGCGCCAACAAGATGGCGCAGCTGGAAGACAACCTTAAGGCGGTCGATGTGCAGCTGTCAGCCGAACAGATCGCGGATTTGGAACAACTCACGGCCCCGGCCGCCCTCTATCCGAACTGGTTCACCGAGCGGGTTGGGGACCGGGCCGTGCGGGAGGCGCTGGCGGGAAAGCCGCGGGCCGCCACCGCGTAGCACGCGACCTCACTTATGACCACATCCCGGCTTCGCTTGTGATATGTTCCCTAGCTGACGGGCAACGCGCAGGTATGCCTCTTCTCAGTTATGTTTGCGGCACCGGCAGCATGCCGCTGATCGGCGAAACCATCGGCTCGCATTTCGACCGCGCCGCCGCGCGCTGGGCCGGGCGGGAGGCGCTGGTGGTTCGCCATCAGCAGATCCGCTGGACGTATGCCGAGTTGAAAACGCACGTCGACGCCCTGGCGGCCGGGCTGATCGCGCTGGGCCTCGAGCCGGGGGACCGCCTTGGCATCTGGTCGCCGAATAACGCTGAGTGGGTGCTCACCCAATTTGCCACTGCCAAGGCCGGCCTGATTCTTGTCAACATCAACCCGGCTTACCGGCTGGTTGAGGTCGAACACGCGCTGCGCAAATCAGGCTGCACGGCATTGATCACGGCCACACAATTCAAGAACAGCGACTACCTCGGGATGATCCGCCTACTCGTTGAGCAAGGGCGCTTGCCGAAACTGCGGACCGTGATTCATCTGGGCGATGGATCCGAGCACGGGATGATTTCGTTCGCCGATGCAGCCTCGCGGGGAGGCGCGGCCGAGCTCACGCACCTGGAGGATGTGGCCGGACGGTTTCAGTTCGACGATCCGATCAACATTCAATTCACCAGCGGCACTACCGGCCTGCCGAAAGGCGCGACACTCACCCATCACAACATTCTGAACAACGGATTTTTTGTGGGCGAAGCCATGGGGCTCACCGAGGCCGACCGGCTGTGCATTCCAGTTCCGCTCTATCACTGCTTCGGCATGGTCCTTGCGAACCTGGCCGCCGTCACTCACGGGACCGCCATGGTGTTCCCAAGCGAGAGCTTTGCGCCGCTCGCGGTGCTCGAAACGGTCGAGGCTGAGCGCTGCACGGCCCTGCACGGAGTCCCCACCATGTTCATCGCCGAGATGGAGCATCCCGACTTCGCCCGCTTCGACCTGACTTCGCTGCGCACCGGGATCATGGCAGGCTCGCCCTGTCCGATCGAAGTGATGCGTCAAGCCATCAGCCGGATGCACCTTGACGAGATCACCATCGCCTACGGCATGACCGAGACCAGCCCAGTGAGCTTCCAGACGGGGGTCAGCGATCCGCTGGAGCGCCGCGTCTCCACGGTGGGCCGCATTCATCCTCACCTGGAAGTGAAAATTGTCGACCAGGCCGGCCGCGTCGTGCCACGCGGCACGCCCGGCGAATTGTTGACCCGCGGCTATTCGGTGATGCGCGGCTACTGGGACGATCCGGAGCAGACCGCGGCAGCCATCGATCCGGCTGGCTGGATGCATACGGGCGACCTGGCCACGATCGACGACGAAGGCTATTGCAATATTGTCGGCCGCATTAAGGACATGGTGATCCGCGGCGGCGAGAACATCTACCCGCGCGAGATCGAGGAATTTCTTTTCCGCCATCCCAAAATCGCCGCCGTGCAGGTCTTTGGCGTCCCCGATGCCAGGTTTGGCGAGGAACTCTGCGCCTGGATCCAGGTGCGCGATGGAGCGACGCTTACGGAACCGGAACTCCAGGAGTACTGCCAAGGACAGATCGCGCACTACAAAATTCCCCGCTACATCCGGTTTGTGGAAGACTATCCGATGACGGTGACCGGCAAGGTACAGAAGTTCGCCATGCGGCGGCGAATGATGGAAGAGCTGGGCGCGACCGAGCCAAAGACTGCGTGAGCGGTAGGATGGGTTATGGCTCAACCGATAGTGCGCATCTCGAAGGGACGCTTTGCGCCGGAGAAGTATCCACAGGTCAGGGAGCTCATCGAGGACTCCGCCAAGCCGCTCGTGCCGGCCCTGCAAAATCTGCGGGGACTGCTCTACTACCACGCAGCGGTCGATCCGATGACCAACACAGTCGTCAACGTCAGCGTTTGGGAGGATGCGGACGCGGCACGACAGATGGATACGCTCGGCGAGATGCTGGCGCAGCGGCCTATCCTCGAGGGTGCCGGCGTCACCTTTGACCGTATTGGCAACTATGAACCGCTCTGGAAAATTGAGAAGTCCTGGGGTTTTGAACCCGGGCGGCGCGCGGCGAGATCATAAAAAACGACTTCAATGAGGAGAGGATCATGAAGGTAATTCTTTCGGGTGTACTGCTGACGGTGCCAATGATCGCAGCTACCTGTGAAGGCCTGGCTGCGCTTAAACTAGCTCATACCTCAATCGCCAAAACCGAGACTGTGGCCGCCGGAGCTTTCGATGCGCCGGCGGCGGAGCCCTCCCCCGCGGCGCTCGACTACAAGAACTTGCCGGCCTTTTGCAGGGTGCAAGGGGTGATCGAACCTTCCTCGGATTCGCATATCGAGTTTGAAACCTGGCTGCCCGTCGCGGGATGGAACGGACGGTATGAAGGGCTCGGCAATGGCGGATTTGCGGGATCGATCGACTTCCGCGGGTTGGGGGATGCGCTGTCGCACGGCTACGCCGGCTCCTCGACCGACACCGGACACAAGGGTTCGGCCATCGACGCAAAATGGGCGCTCGGCCATCCGGAAAAGGTCACCGACTTCGGTTATCGGGCGATCCACGCCACCGCGGAAAATGCCAAGGCCATTATTTCCGCCTTCTACGGGAACGCCCCGCGCCACTCCTACTTCAGCTCCTGCTCAAACGGCGGCCGAGAGGCACTCATGGAAGCACAGCGCTATCCAGCCGATTATGACGGCATTCTCGCCGGGGCGCCGGCGAACTATTGGACTCATCTGCTGTCATCGGCCGCCGCCGAGGTGCGGATGCTGGGCGAACCGGCATCCTACATCCCAGCCGCCAAGCTGCCGGCCATCGAGGCCGCTACGCTGGCCGCCTGTGGTCGACAGGACGGGGTCAGCGACAGCGTCATCAACGACCCGTCGCGCTGCAAATTCGCTCCGGCGGAGCTCACGTGCCGAGGGCCCGAGTCCGACAGCTGTCTGACTGCGCCCGAAGTCGCAAGTTTAGAGAAGCTGTACGCCGGCGCACGAGACTCCCATGGCAAACCGATCTTTCCGGGCCGGGTCCCGGGAGGGGAGACAGGGCCTGGCGGGTGGGGACTGTGGATCACCGGGCAAGCGCCGGGTACGAGCCTGATGTTCGCCTTTGGAACCGGATTCTTCGGAAATATGGTCTTTGAAGACGCCTCCTGGGATTTCCACACGTTCCAGACCGACCGTGACACCAAAGTCGCCGACGACAAGCTGGCTCGCGCGCTCAATGCGACCGACCCGGACCTGAAGCCGTTCCGAACCCGCGGCGGCAAGCTCATCGTTTACCACGGCTGGAATGACCCGGCGATCTCTCCTCTGAGTTCGATCGACTACTTCCGTAGCGTGCGGGCGAAGATGGGAGCCAATGAGGAGGACGGATTCCTGCGCCTGTACCTGGCGCCCGGTATGGCGCATTGCGGCGGAGGACCCGGCCCCGACAGTTTCGGCCAAGCGACCGTGGCGGCGGCCGACCCGCAGCACAGCATCTCGAAGGCGCTGGAAGACTGGGTGGAGAACGGTACCGCCCCCGGGCCCATCATCGCCACCAAACTCAAAACCGGCTCGCCGTCCACCGTGGTGCGTACGCGCCCGCTCTGCCCGTATCCCGAGGTCGCCCGGTACGCGGGCTCGGGCAGCACCGACGAGGCCGCGAACTTTTCGTGCGTGGCGCCGTAAGCGAGTCTTCTATAAGGACTAAGACGACATGACCAAGGTTCAGGTGCGGTTCCGCCTGGCGAGGCGGCTCGACGACGCCATGATGGAGCGCCTTGCCAAAGCCAATACCATCTACGGGATTCAAGGCATCCAAGTCGCTCCTTCGCTCGATGGGCTGACGGTGGAATTTGACGCCACCCGGCTGCTTCGGTCCGAGGTGGAAGCCGCGCTGGCCGGTGCCGGCATACCGGTCGCGGCGGCCGAGCTGTGATTACTGCTCCAATGTACTGATTTCAAAGAAAAAACTGGGATAAACTGTAACCTTATGTGGGCCTGAGTCGCCCACCAGTAAAACCGTGAATTTCTCGGAAGGGTTCATCAAGCGGCCGATCGCGACGAGCCTGCTGATGCTCGGAATCGGGATGTTCGGCGTCATCGCGTACCGGGCACTGCCGGTGAGCGACCTGCCTCAAGTCGACTATCCCACCATCCAGGTCGAAGCCAACCTTCCGGGCGCGAATCCCGCCACCATGGCGTCTTCGGTGGCGACGGTGCTCGAACGGCAGTTCACGACCATCGCTGGCTTGGATTCGATGATCTCGCAGAGCAGCCAGGGAAATACGCAAATCACGCTGACGTTCGATTTGACACGCGACATGGATGGCGCCGCTGTGGATGTGGAGACGGCGATCGCCGCCGCCACGCCGCTGCTGCCCGCGGGCATGCCCACGCCGCCCTCCTTTTGGAAACAGAACCCCGCCGACCAGCCCATCATCCAACTCGCGATGGGCTCGCCCACGCTCCGTCTTTCCGACGTCGATGAATACGCCGAGACGATGGTGGCGACGCGGATTTCGATGGTCCCGGGTGTGGCGAAGGTGAACATCTGGGGCTCGGCGAAGTACGCCGTGCGCGTGCAGATGGACCCCAACGAGCTCGCCACCCGCAAAATCGGCTTGAATGAAGTTCAGAATGCCATACAGAACTGGAATGTGAATCTGCCGACCGGCACTCTGGTTGGGCCCCATAGGGCGTATAACGTCCTGGCGAACGGACAGCTGCGGCACGCGGCCGAGTACGGGCCGATCATCGTGGCCTACACCAACGGACATCCCGTCCGTTTGAACGAGGTGGCGCACGTCATCGACAGCGTCCAAGATGACAAGCAGATTTCGCGCATGTACGGCCGGGAGTTCGGCAAGACCGGCGCGAGCGTGGTGCAGCTTCAAGTCACGCGGCAGCCCGGGAGCAACACGATCGAAGTAATCGACAACATCCGAGCGCTGCTGCCGTTCTTCAATCAGCAGATTCCGCCAAGCGCGCGCTTGATCATCCGCGGTGACCGCGGCAAGAACATTCGCGAGGCGTTCCACGATATCCAGTTCACCATGGTGGCGACGCTCAGCCTGGTCATCCTGGTGATCTTCCTTTTCTTGAGGAACGTTTCCGCGACCATGATTCCGGCCATGGCGCTGCCGTTTTCCATCCTCGGCACTTTCTCGGTGATGTACCTGCTGAATTTCAGCATGAACAATATTTCCATGATGGCTTTGATTCTGTCTATCGGGTTCGTCGTGGACGACGCCATCGTGATGCTGGAAAACATCGTCCGCCACATCGAGAAGGGCGAGAAACCGCGGGTGGCGGCGCTTCGGGGATCGAGAGAAATCGGGTTTACGATCGTCTCGATGACTCTCTCGTTGGCGGCCGTGTTCATCCCGATTCTTTTCATGGCGGGGATCCTGGGGCGGCTGTTTCGCGAATTCGCGGTAACAATCTGCGCGGCGATCCTGATTTCGGGCCTGGTTTCCATCAGCCTGACGCCGATGCTGTGCAGCCGCTTTCTGCGCGAGGCGAAGCCGGAACGCCATGGTTTGTTCTACCGCGCGATCGAAGCGGCCTTCACGAACACGCGCGATCTATACGGCATCTCCTTGCGCTGGGTGCTGGCTCATCGTCCCGTCATGCTGGTGACCTTCCTGGCGGTGATTGGAGCCACCGCTCTGCTCTACGTCGTGGTGCCCAAAGGATTCATACCCGACACCGACAACGATCAGTTCAACGTTCAGATGCAGGCGCAGCAGGGCACTTCGTATTACCAGATGATCCGATATGGGGAGCGCGTGGCGAACGTCGTCATTCAGGATCCGGACGTCGACAGCTTCTTCATGAGGACGGGCGGCGGCCAGGGCGGCGCCAATGGCGGCAACCTCGACGTGATGCTGAAGCCGCGGCGCGAGCGAACCTCGACGGTGGTCGATATCGTCAACCGGATGCGGCCGAAAATCTCCAGCATCACCGGACTGCGGGTCACTACGCGCGTTCCCCAGGCCATCCGCGTGGGGGGACGCAACTCAGCTTCCAGCTACGATTACACGCTTTATGGTCCGGACACCGAGGACCTATATCAGCAGGCTCCGAAATTGGAAGCGGCCATGGAGAGGCTGCCCGGGCTGGTGGACGTGATCAGCGATCTGCAGATCAAGAACCCGCAGATACAGATCACGATCGACCGCGATCGCGCTGCGGCGCTCAATGTCGACTGGAACAACATCTCCAACATGTTATACGACGCCTTCGGACCGCAATTGGTCTCGACCATTTACGGGACCAACAATCAGTACCGGGTGCTGCTCGAAGTGCTACCCACCTACCAGCGCCAGGAGGACTCGCTCAAGCTGCTCTACCTGAAATCGAACACCGGGCAACTGGTGCCGCTCGACGCCTTGGCCAAACTGCAGTTGAATGCGGGGCCTAACAGCATCCCGCACTCCGGCCAGTTGCCTTCGGTGACCATCTCGTTCGGGTTGCGGAAGGGCATTTCGCTCGGCCAGGCGACCGACGAAATCGAGCAGGCCGCCCGGGAGATTCTCCCCGCCACGATCACCGGGACGTTTCAGGGTTCGGCCAAGCTGTTCCAGGATTCGATGAAGAATATGGGACTGCTGCTGCTGATCGCCATTTTGGTGGTGTACATCGTGCTCGGTGTGCTTTACGAAAGCTACATCCATCCGCTGACCATACTCTCGGGTCTTCCTTCCGCCGGTTTTGGAGCGCTGCTGACCTTGCTGCTGTTTAAGATCGAGTTGAGCATCTACAGTTTCGTGGGGTTGATCATGCTGATCGGCATCGTCAAGAAGAATGCCATCA
>Ga0306921_10000329_pt1 | contig 39675 bp, 32 predicted proteins | sample sta12Cox44000080_FD_203760 | JGI IMG/M metagenome (GOLD analysis project Ga0306921, IMG submission 203760) | Lab enrichment of tropical soil microbial communities from Luquillo Experimental Forest, Puerto Rico - statoxic.12C.oxic.44.000.080 (v2)... | ecosystem: Environmental > Terrestrial >... | reverse complement strand
CATCCAATTACACGGCGGCATCGGCTTCACCTGGGAACACGACCTGCAGCTCTACTTCAAGCGCGCCAATGCCTCCGAGGTCGCCTTCGGCGACGCCACTTGGCACCGCGAGCGCGTCGCCCGTCTAATGACCGCTTAATCGGGCCGGCGGATGGGAGGGGGCAGGCACAACAATTTCGATGCGCTGCGGCTGGTCGCCGCCGCCTCGGTCGTCTTTTCGCATTCGTTTTTGATCGCCGAGGGCACCCAGGACCACGAATGGCTGATCTGGCTGACCGGCAACCAATCGATCCTCGGTCTCGTCGGCGTCTTCGTGTTTTTTGCGATCAGCGGCTTTCTGGTGACGCAGAGCTTCGAAGAGACCGGCGATGCCTGGCGTTTCCTGGCCAAGCGGGCATTGCGCATCTTCCCAGGGCTGTTCGTCGCCACCTTGCTCTCGGCCTTCGCGATGGCGCCCCTCGTTACCACGCTCTGGCTAAGCGCGTTTCTGGGCCGCCCGGAGCCCTATGAGTACGTCGTCGGCAACACCCTCCTCGATCAAACCGTGCACGAGCTGCCCGGGGTGATGTTCGTCAATAATCCGGTCGGGCTCGAGATCAACGGCTCGCTGTGGACCTTGCGCCTCGAGTTCACGATGTACCTGATGGTCCTGGCACTCGGCGTGCTGCGGCTGTTGACGGTGCGGGCGGCCCTTCTGCTGCTGGCATTCGGCATGGCTTGCCTGCACTTCAACATGCTCGACGAGCTCGAAAAATGGGGCTGGTTCTTCCAGCTGCTGAGCGGGTGGGGTTGGCTCGTCGGCTTCTTCGCAGCCGGCATGGTCCTTTACAAGCTGCGCCGCACCCGCCTCTTCGACGGCCGCGTCGCGTTGTTGGCGCTCGCCGGCCTCGTCCTCAGCGTGCCGTTGCGCCAGTTCATCCTGCTGTTCCCGCTATTCGGCAGTTACCTCGCGCTGTGGCTTGCCCTGACCCCGCGCCTGCCGGTCATCCCGGCGGCGCGCTTCGGCGATCTCTCCTATGGCATCTATATCTATGGGTGGCCGGTTGAGCAGGGAGTGGTCTGGCTGCTTGGCGGCCGGGCGGCGTGGTGGCAGGTGTTCCTGCTCGCACTGCCGGCGGCGGCAGCTCTCGCCTTCCTCTCCTGGCACCTGGTCGAGCGCCCGGCGCTCCGCCTCAAACCGGGGGCGCGGCGTTCCCCGGTGGCTTCGCCTCGAGACGCTGGCGTCGAGGTTACCCCCGCCATTAGTATGGGCTCGATGGGACAAACTTGAGGGAGGGGCGGCAATGCGCATACACAACCTCTATACCGATGCGAGCGGCCAGTCGCACTTCCGGGACGTCGAGGTCGAGTGGGTCGAGGAGACGCGGGGCGGCAAGCTTTCCAAACGCTTGCCGGCGACCGGCATCATCTTCCGCGAGGTCCCCCCGACCTATGATCTCGACTGGCACCCGGCTCCGCGGCGTCAGTACATCATCAACCTAGACGCCGGCGTGCAGATCACCGCGAGCGATGGCGAGAGCCGCAAGATCGGCGCCGGAGAGGTGCTGCTGGTCGAGGACACAACCGGCAAGGGGCACCTCTCCAAGGCGATCGACAACAAGATCCGCAACTGTATCTTCGTAGCCATCGACTGAGGGAGTACTCGACATGAAGCTGCTGTTCTTTGACGACTACAAGCTGGGTGTGCTGAAGGGCGACCGCGTCGTCGACGTGTCATCGGTCGTGCGGGACATTCCCCATACCGGTCCGGGCGATCTGATCAACGGGCTGATCGCACGCTTTGACCAATATCGCGCGCGGCTCAACGATGCCGCGGCGAGCGGCCAGGGTGTCGCGCTGTCATCCGTCAAAGTGCGCCCGCCATTACCCAAGCCCACCAATATCGACGCGATGGCGGTCAACTACATGGAAGACGGCACGCGCAGCGCGCCAGCGCCTATCAACGCGTTCCAAAAAACAGCAAACGCGATCTGTGGACCCGGCGATACAATGGTATTGCCCGATGCGCCGGCCACGATCTTCGAGGGCGAGGCTGAACTCGCGGTCGTGATCGGTAAGAAGGCGAGCAACGTCAAAGCCGCCGACGCGATGGATTACGTATTTGGCTACACGAACTTTATCGACGGCTCGGCGCGCGGCCTCCCGGCCCCCGGCTTTTTTGCCATGAAGTCGCGCGACACCTTCGCGCCGATTGGCCCTTATCTCGTGACTAAGGACGAAATTTCGGACCCGCAAAAATTGCAGATCCGGTTGTGGAACAACGGCACCTTGATGCAGAACTTCAACACCAGCGACATGGCGCACAAGATCCCGCGCTGCATCGAGTGGCTGTCCTCGGTCCACACCCTGGAGCCGGGCGACATCATCGCCACGGGCACCAACCACCGCGGCCTCAACTCCTTCCAGGACGACGACAAGATCGAGCTCGAGATCGACGGTCTCGGCCGGCTTGCCTTCAACGTCAAGGACGAGCTGAAGCGTAGCTGGGGACGCGAGACCCGTCTCCAGATGCACGAGAAGGCGGCGCAGAAGACGGCTGGCGCCTATCCGGACATCACGCCGCAATTGACCGGCAAATACGCACCGGCCGCGCGCTAATACCCTCAGCGTCTCGCCCTCCCCCGCTCGTGGGGAGGGGACGCGAGGGAATTGCCACAAGGAGAAACGATCATGCCCGACGGCGGTTTCGCCTACAGCCACCTCTTCGCCAAGGACCTGCCGCCGCCGGCGCCGCGCTGGACCGGGTTCCCGAAATACAACTTCATCGGCGGCCACAACGATCCGATGCGCATCCCGGCCGCAGCCCTTGCCGAGGCCGCCACCGCTGTCTTGCGCCGCCGCGGGGCCGATCTAGCGCTTTACAATTTTGACGGCCCACAGGGTTACCGCGGGCTGCGCCAGCTCGTCGTCGACAAACTCGCGCAGCGGCCGGCGATCAAATGCACGGTCGACGACGTGCTGATCACCTCGGGCTCCGGACAAGCCATCGACCTCGTCAATGGTCTCCTCCTCGAGCGCGGCGACACCGTCATCCTCGAGGAGTTCACGTATGGCGGTGCGCTGACCAAATTGAAGCGCCTCGGGGTCAACATCATCGGCGCGCCGCTCGACGACGAGGGGCTGAAGATCGACGGCCTTGCGCGCATCATCGAGGATCTCGGACATACGGGTATCGTTCCGAAATACGTCTACACGATACCGACGGTCCAGAACCCGACCGGCTCGATCCTGCCGCGCCAGCGCCGCGAAGAGCTGCTCGCGCTGACGGGCAAACACGGCGTGCCGATCTTCGAGGACGAGTGCTACGCCGACCTGACCTGGGACGGCGCCGGTCCGCCTTCCCTCTTCGCGATGGACCCGCAGCAGGTCATCCACATCGGCTCGTTCTCGAAGACCTTGGCCCCCTCATTGCGCCTCGGCTATGCCGTCGCCGACCCGCAGGTCATGAGCCGGCTCGTCGCCTGCAAGCGCGAAGCCGACAGCGGCACAGGCGCGCTCGATCAGATGGTCGTCGCCGAGTATTTCTCGCAGAATTTCGGCGAGCACGTCGGCGGCCTGACCCAGACCCTGCACGGCAAGCTCGATGCGATGGTCGACGCGGTCGAGCGCGAATTCGGCACCGCGGTCGAAAAGATGTGGTACCCGAAGGGCGGCATCTTTTTGTGGCTCAAGCTCCCGGACCGGGTCGACGTGACCAAGCTCGTAGCACCCGCCGCAAAGGCCGGTATCGCCTTTAACCCCGGCCCCGAATGGTCGTGCAACCCGGGCGAGACCAAATCGCATCTGCGGCTCTGCTTTGCATTGCCGTCGAAGGACGACATCCGCGCCGGTGTGGCGGTCTTCGCCCGCGTCTGCTTCGAGGAGACCGGCGTCCCCGAACAGAGCGCCAATATCCGCCGCGCCGCCGCGCCGGGGTGAGCGCGCACCGCAACCTCGCACAGGGAGAGACCAATGGCTCTGACACTCGAAGAAGCCAATCGCATCGTTCGCGGCGCCTTGGCGAAAGCCCAGGAACTCAACATCAGGATCAGCGCCGCAGTCTGCGACAGTGGCGGCCGTTTGATCGCACTGCAGCGCATGGACAACGCGATCTGGGCGAGCGCCTATGGCAGCCAGGGCAAGGCCGTCGCGTCGGCCGCGTTCGGTCGGCCGAGCGGCGAGCTGACCGAGCGTGCCGACCAGCCGACCCCGCGCGGCATTGCCGCCGCCTCGGGCGGGCACATGATCATGGGTCAGGGGGCCGTTCCGATCGTCCGCAACGGCATCGTAGAGGGTGCCTGCGGTGTCGGTGGCGGCACCTCGCAGCAGGACGAAGACTGCGCCCGCGCCGGCGTCGCCCAATTGTAGCGTGCAGGTCCAGGTTGGAGTGTTACTAGTGAACGATTTCTAATAAGCGAAGTTCGCCCGAGACATCTTCCGCCAGCCTTGCCGCCGCGACGTAGGGTAGCCAGTCGAGGATCTTGTCTCGCTGGATATTGCCGATGCGGCAGTAGTCGTTGAGATATGGGTCGGAAATTTCTTCGGCATGCAGTTTGAGCAGTAGATAAGAGCGGCAGACATCTGCCGCCGGATCGCCGTGGCAGGCATCGGGCCAGTCGATCACGATGGGGTTCGAGGCTTGGCCCAGTACGTTGATCGGGTGAAAATCGCCGTGGCAAAGGCGGTCCGTCCGGCAGGTCCGTAAAGCGGCTCAGCAAGATGTGCCTTCGCGAGTCGTCGAGATGCTTCGCCTCCGCGATGTTCGTCCCCAGCCGCAACTTAAACTGCCGAGCTGCGGCGCCTGGTAGGTATGAATACGTGCCTGCAGGCGAACGAGTATTTCAAGGTACTCGGGCACCACGGTTGGATCTTCGCGCATACGCTCGGCGAACGATCCCCCGCTTACCCGATCAAATACGATACCCGAGCGGGCGCCGATCTGCTGCACGCTCCAGACGGCGGGAACGGGAAGTCCCAAAAGTTCTACCGCCGCATGGTTCGCCGCTTCGCGGAATGCAGCCTGCTTTGCCCTTGCCGGCCGATAGAGTTTCACCACGCGAGAGCCCCACTCGAACACTTCTGCCACGTTTCCGGCCGCGACCAATGGGCCAACGGTTTCATTCATCTTGAGCACCCCTACCCGCTGTTGCGCAGGCCGGCCGCGAGGCCGTTGATGGTCAGATGGATGCCGGTGACGACATCCTCGTTCGTGTCGACTGCGCGATAACGTCTTAACAGCGCTTTCGAGAAGGCTTTCCTGCTCCATTACTCTCAGCAATGGTCAACCGTGCTCTGCCACTCGGGAAAAGCCAGCGGGTGCGCCGCGCCGAGCTTCGCTCGGCGAGCCGCAGCCACTTCGCGGAGCCGTCGCTGGCCCGAGAATCTGCGGAATGTCGGGCTCGAAGCGCCATTGGCGCTCTCCGTAGCTGAAATTTTTTCCAAGTGGCGAGCCCGGAGAACGGTGGTCTACTGGTCAATTCAGGAAGGCCCTTACAGAGATCCCCTTCAATCCGGCGCTGATGATCAGGATCAGGGAGAGCCTGCGACGCGATAATACGGAAAACTGGATAGGGTTCACGCAGATCGCAAAAAGCCGACAAAGGCTGCGAATTCGGGTAACGGATAGTACTCCATTCGGCACCGAAGGGCCATGTAGATGTATGTCAGCACCAGAAAACCCGGTATCAACAAACCGAACATAATTGCGGTCACGGCGCGGAGGTCGAGTAGGTGCTCGCGCGCCAGCTACGGCAGCCTCAGCAGGTAGGCGCCACCCAGCACTAGCAACAGTGGATCAGAGAGCAGAAAGCTGCTCGGCGGCGCCTCAACGCAGTCGAATTCGGAAAACAGAAACTGCTCATCTGGTCGACTGAAAGTCCAAATCGCGGAAAATAATAGATTAGTCCGTACCAAAGGCGCTGTATATTGAAAATACCGTACGTTTCCTGGCGAGCGAGACCGTCAGACCGCGGGGTAACGCCGTTATAATTGCCAACGTCGCCGGAGAACGTTAGTGGATCTCCCCAGCGCTGATAATTTACTATGCCGGACAACGTCACAAATCCGAAAGGAATGGCGAGCCTGACGAGAGTGCGTCTGCTCGAAACTACCGTCCATCGCTAAAAAAAGATAATAAACTGTCGCTATAAGAATCAAAATTACGTGTAACAATTGCGGTAGAGGTCCGCGACTCTCGCTGACCAGGATGTGATTTTAGTCACATCACACACTTTATGTTACTTAGGAGACACCGACTTGGCCTGGTTTGACTGTAATTTATTGACGCATTTTGTATTATGGATCGGCCCGGGCGGCAACACGTCCGCTCTTCGCCGCGGTCGCTGATGCGATGTCCCAGTCGGTCAGCCACAACAAACCCCCGGGCAAACCGACGACGATCATGCACAGGCCGACCAACAGCGAGGCAGCGAGAGCAGCCTCGGCCGGGATTCCGAACCCGGCCAGGACGACAACAAAGCCGAGTTCGCGCACCCCCCACCCAGCAAGCGAGACGGGTACCAGCTGGATCAGGGTGACCGGAGGTACGATCACGACCCAGCTGCCGAAGGGGAGATCGACCCCGAGACTGTCCGCCACAAGCATGATAGCAAGAATCGTAAGTCCAACGGTGACAGCACCGAGGCTTAGAACCGCACCCGAGCGCGCCGGCGGGGCGAACAGCCGGCGGCCCTCGCGCGACAACGCAGCGAACTCGGCTACCAGACGAAATCGCAATAGCCCCCGCGGCAGATAATCGATCAGGAACAGCGCGAGCAATCCGCATAGCGCCGCGCCGAGGAGTACAACGACGCCGTAGCGCTGGCGCACATCGGGGAGAATGTGCAGCAGAACGGGGAGGCCCGCTGCAAACAGGACGACCGTCACGAAATACCCGCTGACACGATCGAGCACGAGGCTGCGGATAGCTGCAGCCACGCCGATGCCGAGCCGATGGCAACGCCACGCCCGAACGGCGTCGCCGCCGACGCCGGAAGGCAGGACTTGATTGAAGAACAGTCCGACGAGCACGATCTTCAGCAAGGTCCACGGTCCAGGAGAGGTCGTCTCGGCCGCCAGGACGATGTGCCAACGCAACGCGCCGAACGGGCTCGTCGCCAGTAGTGTCGCCGCGCCCGCCGCCAACAGCGGCAACGAGACGTGATCGAGCAGCTGTTTGGCACGGCTCAAATCGACCTGCGCCAACAACGCCCACAATAGTCCAGCCGTCACTAGCAGCCGCGCGCTTCCTATCAGAAGGCTGCGAATGGCACCTACCCCTTCCGGTTTATCCCTTGCGTTGCGCGGCTGTACTATTCTCAATGCTAGCAGTTCATCCGCAATTCGTCAATGTGTTCGCTGTCCGGAATTCGGATCGCGGTGTTTGTTCGTTCATCGCCGTTCGCAGGCTGGTCGCTGCGACACTAGGTTTGCTGATAGTGTGCAAAGCTTCAGTCCGCCAGCCCCGAACCCCGACCGCAACTGGTGAGGAATGATGCGTCAACGAGTGACGGACAGAAGATGGAAAGACCCTGGCTGTCGGTGATCGTTCCTTCCCATAACGGGGAGCGTTGGCTCGCTGCCGCACTCCAATTGGTCGTGGATCAGAAGGACGGCGGAATTGAGGTAATTGTTATAGACGGAAGCGCAAGTGACGCGAGCTGGAGATCGTCGACAGCTTTTTTAAGGCGCTGGTTACCGCGGCGGTCGCGGGCGGGCGCTTCAACACGCTTTCGGCTTCCATACGAAGCACTCGGCGATGGCCTCGGGTCGCGCTCGCACGGAGCGGTCGACATTCGAGATCCCGACGGTCACTACGGAGCGGCTGCAGCTGCGCGCCTTTCAAGCCGGCGACCTCGATGCCTATGCCGCCATGCAGGCAAACCCGGAAGTGATGCGCTTCCTTGTTGACGGCCGCAGCATACCCGCGTTGAAGTCTGGCGAATCATGGCTGGTTCTCTGGGCCATTGGCCGCTCCGCGGCTACGGGATGTGGGCCTGCGAAAAAGTGGACGGCGGCAACTTTGTGGGAGGCATCGGACATCTTGCAGCCGCTCGATCGGCCGGAACCGGAGCTCGCCTACTCACTAGATCAGCCATTCTGGGGACAAAGCTTCGCGACCGAGGCAGCGACGGCGGCGCGCGACTGGCTGTTCGGGCACTTCCGTTGGCTCGCGCTACGAGCTTCATTCGGCCCGACAATCACGCGTCGATCCGCGTTGCACGACGGCTCGGGGCGGTTTGTAAAACCCGGCGCCGATGGTTTCGCAAATCTTATGGGCGTTACTCTCCCCCGATCCACTTAGATCATTAGCCCGCGGCGGGTTTCCCGATGACATCGACCACGCTTCCGCCGCTGTTCGCGTAGTAGCGACGCAGCATAATAATGATCGCCGCAACACCCGCCAGGGGCTGCAGAATGCTGGCCCACAGAGCCCCACCGAGTCCGGTCGCTAACGCGGCGGCGAGAAGACCCGTTGCGCCGCCCACATCCCAGCCTCCTTCGGTCGCGACGTGAAAGCGAAGCGTGCAAGGAGAATGTTTCGCCATGGTGTACACAGCTGTCATCAGCGTCGGGATGTAGAGGCACGCGCCGAAGGCCCCCAAAGCGTTCGCCAGCACGGCAATCGTGGCATTGCCGGTCGCAAAGGCGCGCAACGCGACAATCAGAGCGAACGTGCCGAATGCATACCAAACTGCCTGCTTTCCGTGACCGGCGTCGATGTGCCGTCCGAGAGTCAGACCGCCAATCGCGCCGACCAGCGCGGCAAAGGCCAGCGCCCCGCCATAGGCGAGAAGGCTCTCGTCAAGCGAAACGAACAGCGCGATTTGCCACACGAACACATACCCCGCGGCGACCCACCCGTCGGCCACAAACAGCAGCATGCCGGGTACAGCAGCTCTAAACACTCCCGCACCCGACGTCGCACTCTGACGTTCGGAGCCCAGAGGAGCGGCAGCGCCGCGAGCGCCGCGATGCCAGATGTTGCCCCGAACGCCGCGCGGGGTCCGAACGCTACAATCATCCAACCGGTCAGAAGAGGGCTTGCGATTCCAACCACAGCCGCGATGGCTTCGCGCACGCCGATTTGCTGACCGCGAAGATCATCATCACCGAGAGCAGCGAAATAGGCGTGATATGTCGACCAATAGACTGCGTCACCCACGGCCGACATGGCGATGAGACCCGCCAACGCTGTACCGACGCCATGAACTTCAGCCAAAAAGGGATATTGCAGGGCGCTCAGCACCGTACCGGCGATCACCATCGCTCGCAGGTCCCACCGGGCGGCGCAACCGATGGCGATGGGGCGAACGACAAGGCGCCCCAGTAGGATCAGCGCGAGCGACACAAATACGCCCGGTACCGGTACCCCGGATTTCAGGAGATAGATCGCAAAGAACGCCGCGCCGCCGCTCAGCGCAATGTAATGAATTCCATAATGCAGATTAAGAAGGTTGATACTGCTGTTGCGAAAGAACGTCACGCGAAATGCCCCTAGAAGGTAAATGGAAGGAATCGACGTCAGCGCACTCCGACCCGACCACGGTTGTTGCGTGGCTAGCGTCGGACGGCAACTCAGGTCAGTCGATCATCCACACAGGCGAACATTCCTTCGCGAGAGACCGGGCTAATCTAGTGGCGCCCCAGAGATATTCAATGTGGGAGGCCGCATCGGCGGTTGGACCGCCTCCGAGGATTCCCGGAAGCGGCCTAGCGGCGCGGATTGCTTCGGCAGCGCCGACCAGGCGGCGAGAAACGCCTCCTGGACGATGTCCTCCGCCTGCTGGAGGTCGTGCACCAGCGCCAAGGCCGCGCCGAAGGCAAGGTGCTGAAAGCGCCGCGTGAGCTCCACGAAGGCCTTCACATCACCGTGACGGGCACGGCCGACGAGCTGTTCCATATCCATCGCCTGTTCCTCGCACCCTTGAGGTGCTGTGACAGGGGGCTCACCTTTACGGCCGTGAGTACGATTTTGAGCCGGCGCTGTTCCCCGTTTGCACGCGAAGAGGACATCGATGTGACCGTAATCGGCGCCGTCTCCGCGTCGAGCATTGAGGGAGCGATATGGCGGGCATCGGGCCCATCAGCACCGCATCGCGCACGGTGGCGGGGTCTAGGAGCGTGCGGCGGACAAGCTGCACCGTCGTAGACGGCCCGATCATTCGACCCGCAGCCTCGGAGCGTCGTGCCTTGTGCTCATGACGCCGCATCAGCGCGTACCACCGCCCGAGTTCGGCAAGATGATTTGGGCCGGATAGACCACCGCGAGCCAACCGCCGGGCGCGAGCACTCGCGCCGTCTCGGCGAAATTCTTCGGCGCGAAGATGCTGATTACTAGGTCGAATGCCGCATCGTGCACTGGCCAGTCGGCCCACAGATCGACCACGGCAAAGGCAAGGCCTGGCCAGCGTCGCGCCGCCCGACGCGCTGCGGCAGCGGCAATGTCGAGTCCGAGACCGACCACCGGAGGGCTGAGGTTCGGCGCGATGCGTGCGAGGTGATGGCCGGTTCCAGAGCCGGCATCGAGGACACGCCAGGATCGATCGGTCGGCAGAGCGGCAATCTGCTGCAAGTGCGACCGGATCGCCGCGGCGATGAAGTCGAAGCGACCCGCTTCGAGGAATGTCGCGCGATGCTTTAACCGATCGAGCCGGTCGCCGCCTTCCGCTGAGCGCCGCCGGCCACTGGCCAGCAGGTTGACATAACCTTCACGCGCGAGATCGTAGCTGTGACGGTTACGACAGGCGAGCGTACCCGCCGCGGCTGCTAGGTCAAGCCGACAGATCGGGCAGCGCAGCAGCCCATGACCCGGACGGGGTGCGAGCCGCGCCACGGTGCCGCTCCACCATTACGAAAAACCAGGAGCATCTCATTCGTAAGACCCCAACTCGGATAAGTCGCTAATTATAGATCCAGGCGAGGGTCTCGCCAACCCGCGGCGTCCGCCAGGTGGATGCTCCCTGCTCCGAAGCCGTTAACCCAGCCGTATCCTATGACAGGCTATAATTGCCGGAGGCCCGTTTGGGGCGGTCACACGGAGGAGAGTTGTCGTGCAAGGCATCCGTGGCGTCATTTCGACGCTTACCAATGATGGTCAGGAAGTCATGGGGCCGGGTGTGCTGGTCTGGCACTATCCCGACAATTCGATCGTCAACAACTCTTTGCTCACCGTCGAAAGCAATCATTTTTGCGTGCTGAAGTCGCGCGGCGCGATTCTCAACGTCTATGATACCGGCCAATACCCGGTCACGACACCGGATCGGCCGATCCTCGGCTCGTTCACGCAAGCCTTCTTTGGCGGTCAGAGCCCGTGGCAGTACGAAGCGCTGTACATCAACCGCGCCAAGATGGTCGTCAAGGCCAGCGGGCTAGCGTTGTCTTCGGAAATGGCGGAGATGAGCTATGAGGTGGATTACTACTTCCACGTCGCGACCAAGGACGACGCGGTGGCGCTCGTCACACATATGCCGATCAGCGACCACCTGATCACCGCAAAACAGGTGAACGAATACGCGACACCAGTGGTCGAGCAAGCGATCAATCAGGTCGTGCAGGTGACCCCGCTCGAGCGCGTCAACGAAAAGATCCACGAGATCGGCGAGGTCTTGCACAGCCACCTGCAGGACTTCTTGAAGGTATTCGGCATCACGCTCGATACGGTCAAAGTGCTGATCTTCCCGCGCGACGAGCGGATGCGTGCGTTGATCTCGCTACGGGCCTTCGGGCTGCAGGAAATCGACGCGGTGCGCTATTACATCGCCATGCTGATGGCCGAGCACGGCCTCGTCTCCGCGCCGAACATGGCGATCGGCGAGGCGTTTCATATCGGTGCCCCGGTGCAGGCTACGGTCGCGGTGGGCGGTATTTCGCGCGGGCCGACCAATGCCTGATCCCGCGGACGAGAGACCGCTGCCCGGCGAGGACAGCCGCCTCTACCGCATCGGGGTGATGCTGCTCAATGGCTACGGCTACAATTGGTATCGCTTGGACAACCAGATGCGGGCCGATGACTTGCTGGTCCGGTCGCGGGCCAGCGAACACCTCGAAAGCGCTGCGGCGCGACTGCGCGACCTCGAAGGTCGCTATCGGCGCGAATATCTGCCGCCGCCGACCCGCGCGCACCCCGACCCCGATCCGCAACATCTCGCAACGGCGCGGCACTTCCGTGCCGTTGCGGACCAGATCCTCGAGATCGATACTAGGCTTCGGGGCGCTGCTGTACCCCCCGACGACAAGATCTGGCTGCGCCAGCGCGGCGAGCTCGAGACGCTGCAGCGGCTCGGCAAATGCGATGTTCTCTTGGTGGCCGACGCCAAGGAGCTAGCCGGCCTTGTCGCCGATTTGCCCGCCGACGCCGGCATCGGTCCCGCAATCGAGCAACAGATCGATCAGCATCTCGGCCGGTTGGCAGCAGCATTGACCCGGCGGGGCGAGATCCTGGCGATATTGCGTTAGCGCTACCGATAGGGACACCCGCTATGGGACCCCTCTCTGCATCGCGCGATCGCGACTAACCCATTGTAATCAAGCGCTTCTGCGAGGAAATGCCAAAGGTTGCGCGAGGTTAGGATCTGTGTTACCAACCGCACGGGTCGTTGGGATCTTGAGCCCCGGCGGCGCCTCGCCGCGATTAGACGTCAAGGAGATGCTGCTGCGGCTCTTCCGCCGGTGCAGCGATCGGGGACTGCGTTCAATTGGCTTCCGAAACGACGGGCGTCTCCGGTTTGGCTGAGCGTTACGCCGCGGCCTTGTTCGAGATCGCCGACGAGCGGCGGACGCTCGACGAGGTCGCGTCCGACCTGCGTCAGCTCCGGACGATGCTAGCGGAGAGCATGGATCTCTCCCGCCTAGTGCGCAGCCCGATCCTGACGCGCGGCGAGCAGGGAAAGGCCATCTCGACGCTGGCGGAGCGCGCCGGCTTTTCGTCGCTGGTCCGCGACTTCCTCGCAGTCGTCGCCAAGAACCGTCGCCTGTTTGCCATCCCGGCAATGATCGAGGCTTATCTTAGGAAACTCGCCGAGCGGCGCGGCGAGATCACCGCGGAGGTCATCGCGGCGCGTCCGCTGAGCGACACCCAGCTTGCGCTGCTGAGCGACCAGCTGCGCCGCAGCGCCGGACGCAGGGTTTCAGTGGACGCCAAGGTTGACCCAGGGCTGATCGGCGGGATGATCGTCAAGCTGGGTTCACGAATGGTCGACGGATCCCTCAAGAGCAAACTGCAGCGGTTGCAGCTGGCGATGAAGGGCGTCGGCTGAGCGGAAGATTTCGCCCGGCTCGACATATAGGCGTTATCATCGGGTTGCCTCGGTGATCCAGGAAGGGCGGATCAAGTTCGGCCATGACGATCGAATCGGTTGCCGGTATTCGGGGTCGGCGGGGATTAGGCTGAGGGGTTTTCATGGAAATTCGTGCCGCGGAGATTTCGGCGATCCTCAAGCAGGAGATCGCCAATTTCGGAAGCGAGGCGGATGTCGCGGAAGTCGGTCAAGTGCTTTCGATCGGCGACGGCGTCGCCCGCGTCTATGGCCTCGATACGGTCCAGGCGGGCGAGATGGTCGCGTTCCCGAACGGGATGCGGGGCATGGCGCTCAATCTCGAGAGCGACAATGTCGGCGTCGTCGTGTTCGGCGAGGACAGCGGCATCCATGAAGGCGACATTGTCAAGCGTACCGGCGCCATCGTCGACGTCCCGGTCGGCCGCGGATTGTTGGGTCGGGTTGTCGATGCGCTCGGCGAGCCAATCGACGGCAAGGGTCCGCTGACCAATGTCACGCGCGCGCGGGTCGAGGTCAAGGCGCCGGGGATCGTCCCGCGCCGTTCAGTACACGAGCCGGTGCAGACCGGGCTGAAAGCGATCGACGCGCTAGTGCCAATCGGGCGCGGCCAACGCGAGCTGATCATCGGCGACCGTCAGACCGGCAAGACCGCGCTGATCATCGATACTATTCTGAATCAAAAGCAGATCAATGCCGGCACCGACGAGTCGCGCAAGCTCTACTGCATCTATGTCGCGATTGGCCAGAAACGCTCGACCGTCGCTCAGATCGTCAAGACGTTGCAGGATTACGGTGCCCTCGATTACACGATCGTCGTAGCCGCCACCGCCTCGGAGCCGGCCCCTCTGCAGTACATCGCCCCCTATGCCGGCTGCGTCATGGGCGAATATTTTCGCGACAACAGTATGCATGCGCTGATGATATACGACGATTTGTCGAAGCATGCCGTGGCATATCGCCAAATGTCGCTGCTGTTGCGCCGTCCGCCCGGCCGCGAAGCTTATCCGGGCGACGTGTTCTATCTACATTCTCGGCTGCTCGAGCGGGCAGCAAAGATGAACAACGATCACGGCGGCGGCTCGTTGACGGCATTGCCCGTAATTGAGACTCAAGCCGGAGACGTGTCGGCCTATATCCCTACAAACGTCATTTCGATCACTGACGGTCAGATCTTTCTCGAGACGGAATTGTTCTTTCAGGGTATTCGTCCGGCCATCAATGTCGGCCTGTCGGTCAGCCGGGTCGGGTCGGCGGCACAGATCAAGGCGATGAAACAAGTTGCCGGGCGCATCAAGCTCGACCTCGCCCAGTACCGCGAGATGGCCGCGTTTTCGCAATTTTCCTCCGATCTCGACGCCGCGACCCAGCGCCTTCTCGCCCGCGGTAGCCGGCTGACTGAACTCTTGAAGCAACCGCAATTCGCGCCGGTCCCGGTCGAGGACCAGGTCGTCGCTATCTTTGCCGGTACCCGCGGCTACCTCGATACGGTCGCCGTGTCGGATGTCGGGCGCTTCGAATCATCGATGCTGAGCGCAATCAAGTCCGCGCAACCGGAACTCATGGGGGCGATCCATGACGCGGGCGAGATATCGCCCGGGGTCGAAAAAGGGCTGGAGGAGTTCCTCGACGGCTTCGTCAGGACTTTCGCCTGACGGGAGTGGAGCCCGCCGGATGCCCAGCTTGAAAGCCCTGCGGGTACGCATCCGCAGCGTCAGATCGACCCAGAAGATCACCTCTGCAATGAAGGTGGTCGCCGCCTCCCGGCTGCGCCGCGCGGTCGAGCACGTAGAGGCGGCGCGACCCTATGGGCAGCGGATGGAGCGCGTGCTCGCTTCGCTCTCTAGCCGCATGGCAGGTCTGCCCGGAGCGCCGCCGCTTCTCGTCGGCACCGGCAAGGCAGACACACACCTGATCGTCGTCGCGACTTCGGACCGGGGTCTCGCCGGCGGCTTCAACGCAACGATCCTGCGCGAGACGCGGCGCCGCATCCGCGAGCTTTTACCAGCCGGCAAGATCGTGATGGTGCTAACCATTGGACGCAAGGGGCGCGACGGGTTGCGCCGCGACTACGGCCGGCTGATCCATGACAGCCTGACGGATATCGGCCGCCGCCAAGTATCGTTCGACGAGGCGCGCGACATCGCCCAGCGCATCCTCGTCCTCTATCAGGAGGGCCGGTTCGACGTCGCGACGATCATATACAACCGGTTTCGCTCGGCGATGACCCAGATCGTGACCGCACACCAATTGATCCCGTTCCAGGGTGCGGCCGACGAAGAGGCGGTTCCGGCGGTTGGCGCTGCGATTTACGAATTCGAGCCCTCCGAAGAGGAGATCCTCGCAGAGTTGCTGCCCAAGAACCTCGCGGTGCAGATCTATACGGCGCTACTGGAAAACGCCGCGAGCGAGCAGGGAGCCCGGATGACGGCGATGGACAACGCGACCCGCAACGCCGGCGAGATGATCGACCGCCTAACCCTCAACTATAACCGTACACGCCAGGCCGCCATCACCAAGGAGCTGATCGAGATCATCTCCGGCGCCGAGGCTCTCTAAGCCCCACACAGGAATTTCGAAGACATGGCCAGGAACAGCATCGGTACGATTACCCAGGTCATCGGCGCGGTCGTCGACGTCCGCTTCGAGGGCGAATTGCCGGAGATCCTGACCGCGCTGCAAATCGATCGGGGGGACCGCACCCTGGTGCTCGAAGTAGCGCAGCAACTCGGCGAGAACACCGTGCGGACGGTGGCGATGGACACCACCGACGGGCTGGTGCGCGGCACCCAGGTCGTCGACACAGGCGGGCCGATTACGATGCCGGTCGGTCCGGAGACGCTGGGCCGCATCCTCAACGTCGTCGGCGAGCCAGTCGACGAACGGGGTCCGGTGCAGACCAACCGCCGCTTGCCGATCCACCGGCCGGCGCCCGAATTCATCGACCAGTCGACCGAGGCGGAGATCCTGGTTACCGGGATCAAAGTCGTCGATCTCCTGACGCCTTACGCCAAGGGAGGGAAGATCGGGCTGTTCGGCGGCGCCGGAGTTGGCAAGACCGTGATCATCATGGAGCTGATCAACAACATCGCCAAAGCGCATGGCGGCTACTCGGTGTTCGCCGGTGTCGGCGAGCGCACCCGGGAGGGCAACGACCTCTATCACGAGATGATGGAATCGGGGGTCATCAACATCAACGGGCCGGGTTCCAAGGCAGCGCTCGTTTACGGCCAGATGAACGAGCCGCCGGGCGCGCGCGCCCGCGTGGGGCTCTCCGGCCTGACCGTCGCCGAATACTTTCGCGACGAGGAAGGTCAGGACGTGCTGTTCTTCGTCGACAACATCTTCCGTTTTACGCAGGCCGGCTCCGAGGTGTCGGCATTGCTCGGGCGGATTCCGTCGGCAGTCGGCTATCAGCCGACCCTGGCCACCGATCTCGGAACGCTCGAGGAGCGCATCACCAGCACCAAGAAGGGTTCGATCACCTCGGTTCAAGCGATATACGTCCCGGCCGACGATCTGACCGATCCCGCGCCGGCTACGACCTTCTCTCATCTCGACGCAACCACCGTGCTGTCGCGGCAGATCGCCGAGCTCGGCATTTATCCGGCGGTCGATCCGCTCGACTCGACCTCGCGGATGCTCGACCCGCGCATCATCGGCGAGGATCATTACCAGGTGGCGCGCGACGTACAGCGCGTGCTGCAAACTTACAAGTCGTTGCAGGACATCATCGCGATCCTGGGGATGGACGAGCTGTCGGAGGAGGACAAGCTCACTGTGGCGCGAGCACGCAAGATCCAGAAATTTCTGTCGCAGCCCATGCACGTAGCCGAAGTGTTTACCGGCCTACCGGGCGTCTTTGTGAACCTCGAGGACACGATCAAGGGCTTCAAGGGCATCGTCGCCGGCGATCACGACGACCTGCCGGAAAGCGCCTTCTACATGGTCGGCACGATCGACGAAGCGCTCTCGAAAGCTCAGAAGATGGCGGCCGAGGCGGCCTGAGGCCCGGTAGACGTCGATGCCCGACCATCTGCAATTCGATTTGGTCACCCCCGAGCGTCTGCTGCTCTCGGAAATGGTCGAGATGGTGGTGGTGCCTGGCACCGAGGGGAATTTCGGCGTGCTCCCGGGTCACGCGCCGCTGATTTCGACGATCCGGCCGGGAATGATCGAGACTTACCAGGGGCAGACCGTCACGAGGCGGATTTTTATCGTCAGCGGTATCGCCGAGGTGACGCCGGAACGCTGCACGGTGCTCGCTGACGAAGCGATCTCGCCCGATACTCTTGATCGCGGCGCGATCGAAGCCGATCTGCAGGTCGTTGAGGGTAACCTGCCTAGCTTGCGTGAGCAGGTCGCGCGCGCCACCGATACCGATCGCGAGCGACTGCTGATCGAGCTCCATCGTCTCGAACGCGAACAAGCGGTTCTACAAGCAAAGCTGCAGGCGCTCGGCGAGACGACGCACTGACGGACCGCGCCGGACACTGCGCTCGCGGTTGACGCGCGCCGCTCCGTGGCGCACCGTCCGCTGGTGGCTTCGCGGGCCGTTAGAGGGAGGCGCAGATGCTGTCGAGCGGTCCCACGCAGCAGAGGCTCACCCGGCGCGCACTCGCTCTAGTGCTCGCTGGTGGTCGCGGCAGCCGGTTGAAGCAATTGACCGACCGGCGCGCCAAGCCCGCCGTGTTCTTCGGCGGCAAGTTTCGCATCATCGACTTCGCGCTGTCGAACTGCCTCAATTCGGGCGTCCGGCGGATCTGCGTCCTGACCCAGTACAAGGCGCACAGCCTGTTGCGTCATCTGCAGATGGGTTGGTCCTTCCTGCGTCCCGAGATGAACGAGTTTCTCGACCTGCTGCCGGCCCAGCAGCGGCTCGACGAGGCGACCTGGTATCGCGGCACCGCCGATGCGGTCTACCAGAACTTCGATATCTTCCTCGCGGCTGGCCCCGAATACTTCGTTGTTCTGGCCGGCGACCATATTTACAAGATGGATTACTCAAACATGCTGGAGGACCACGCCGCCAAAGGCGCCGATTGCACTGTTGCCTGCATCGAAGTGCCGCTCAAAGAAGCTTCAAGCTTTGGGGTCATGGCGGTCGACGACTCAATGAGGATCGTCGATTTTCTGGAAAAGCCAAAACACGCGCCAGCGATTGGCGGCAGACCCGGGCGAGCGCTGGCCAGCATGGGGGTATACGTTTTTAGCGCCGAATTTCTGTATGCCGAGCTCGAACGCGATCACCGAGACCCGACCTCGAGCCACGATTTCGGCAAGGATGTAATTCCGAACCTCGTGAGCCGAGGCCTCGCAGTCGCCCATTCCTTTGGGGAGAGCTGCGTGAAGACCACGCCGGAGGCCGAGGCCTATTGGCGCGATGTCGGTACCATCGACTCCTATTGGTCGGCCAATATCGATCTGGTCACGCCGGTTCCGTCGCTCGATATCTACGATCGCAACTGGCCGATCTGGACCTATCAGCAGCAGTTGCCGCCGGCGAAGTTCGTTTTCGACGACGAGGAACGGCGCGGCATGGCGGTCGATTCGATGGTCTCGGGCGGGTGCATCATTTCCGGCGCCACGGTCAGAGGCTCACTGTTGTTCTCCAATTGCCGGATCAATTCCCATGCCCGGACCGCCGGCGCGGTGCTGCTGCCCGACGTCGAGGTCGGCCGTCGCGCTCGGCTCAGCAACGTCGTTGTCGATCGCGGCTGCCGCATCCCAGAGGATCTGGTAATCGGCGAAGACCCCGAACTCGACGCCAAGCGATTCTACCGTAGCGACCTAGGGGTCACGCTCGTCAGCGCGGATATGCTGGCCGCGCTCGGGTGAGCCGACCAAAACGCCGGATTTCGCAGTCGAAAGAGAATTCACTTCTCTTCGGCCGTGAACACGCCGTTCCAATTGGCCGGCGGGGCCTCGATCTGAAACTGTGCGATGCGCCGCCGGTAGAGATCGTAAACAGGGGCGAGGAAGCGAGCCGCGGCGAGCCGTCCATCGTCGAGCAATCTTATTGCAGTGACCCAATCCTGCCGGCGGTAGGCTCCCAACAGCTCGGAGTGCCGGTCGATAAACTGGTCCTCGGGAATACGCTCCGGCGGCAATGTGTAGATGCGGCCGGCCTCGGACTTGCCTTTAACGGCTACGAGATCCAACTCGATCAGTGCCGGATCACCGAGGCACCCGGCCGTCTCCTCGCCGATCATCAGATCGATGCCATAGATCTTGCCGAGGCCTTCCAGCCGCGAAGCGAGATTCACCGGATCGCCGAGCAGCGAATAATCGAAGTGCTGCTGCGAGCCGAAATTGCCGACAACGCATTCGCCGGTGTTGATGCCGATGCCGATTCGTACCGGAAGAAAGACCCGATAGGCCGCTTCCGCCTGCCAGATGCGGTTGAGCTCGACGAGCTTGCCGCGCATCGCCTGCGCCGCTTGCACCGCATTCGCGACATGGTCAGGATCGTCGAGCGGCGCATTCCAGAATGCCATGATGCAATCGCCGATATATTTGTCGATGGTCCCTTTCCGCTCGGTGATGATTTCGGTCATTGGCGACAGGAAACTGTTCATGAAATAGGTCAGCGTCTCCGCATCGAGCTTTTCCGAAAGGCTCGTGAACCCGCGGATGTCGCAGAACATGATCGTCATGATCCGAGCCTGGCCGCCAAGCTTGAGTCTTTCGGGGTGAGCGGCCAGCTCGTCGACATAATACGGCGACATGTAATGCGAGAAAGCGCCTCGGATCTCGCGCTGCCGCGCCTCGGTTCGCAGATAACCGAGCAGCGATGAGACGAGGTAGACGAGCGTCATCACCGCCCAGGGAAATACCGGGTCGATCAGCAGTTGCGCGTGCCTGAAGAGGAACCATGACGCCCCGAACGCAATGGCCACCGAGGCGCCGCCGAGCAGTGCGCTCGGCAACGCTCCGATCCGCGGCAAGGCGAGGATCAGACCGATCCCCACGAGCAGCGTAAACGAGATTTCCGCCCCAACCGCCCAGTCGGGCCGAACCAGGAACGCTCCCCCGAGGATCTGTTCGAGCAGCTGAGCGTGGATCTCCACCCCGGGAACGTCGGGGGCGATCGGAGTCGCCTGCACGTCGTTGACGATACCCAGGGCCGAGGTCCCGACCAGCACGATGTCGTCCTTGAAGAGGGCGGGATCGAATTTTCCGGAAAGAACGTCGGCCGCAGAGACGACCCGGTCGCGACGCCGCACCGCGTAATGAAGCCATACACGTCCGGCATCATCGGTCGGTATCGTCAACTGGCCGATGCGGATGGCCGTCAGACCGGTCTTTTCGCCAAAGCTCATTTCGGCATTTGCGCCCGCGGCGCGGCCGACGTAGCTGCGCGCGCCGAGGGCGACCCGTAGCACCTCAGCTGCGAGCGAGGGATAAGGCTTTTCGCCGAGCCGTAAAACCAGCGGAACCCGCCGGACGACATCGTCCCAATCAGGATATTGGTTGAGGAAACCGTTTCCAGCGGCCACGGCTTCCAACCCCGGCAGGTTGGCTACGACCGCCGGATACCTGTCGACATGTCCGAGCGGGTCCTCTCCGGCAAACGCAAATCCGGCCTTCGGAAGCGGCGGCCGGGTCTCGCCGCGTTCGGTCAGGATGAAGCCGGTCACGACCGGAAGAGCGCCTATCGCCTCCGCCAGTCGTTGATCGGGATCGGGCAGCGCCGCCAGAAGCCGCTCGGCTTCCGCGTTGCCAACCCCGTTTTGGCCGAGCAACGGCAATAACAATGTGGGAGAGGTACGGTCCGGTTCGGCAAAGTCGATGTCGAAAGCGATGACCGCCGCCCCGGCCTCGCGTAGCCGGTCGACGAGTTGCGCGACAACGGTGCGCGGCCAGGGCCATTGGCCGATCTTTTTAAGACTGGGGTCGTCGATGTCGACGACGCGTATCGGCGCGTCACCCGCCTCGCGCGGGGCGGCCTTTTGATAGAGGTCGAAGCAAAACAGCGACAGCCGCTCAAGCAGGTCGGAGGCCACGACGCGCCCGGTGAGCGCGACGAACAGCAACGCGAGCGGCAATAGATAGATCAGGCCGCGGCGAAGCGCGAGGTGAACTCTCATCGATGGCTAATGCGCATTTCAGCGGTGATTATCGCCGAATTCGATAGAATTTTCCATCGTAGGTGCAGCCAGGGGATGGCGGACGGACGGCTTCCCATCCCAGCAGGGCTCACCAAGCGCTTGCTGCAACGCGACGAAGGGGCGAGTGTTTACCCGTTAACGGGAGGCGGGATGGAAGAGCAACAAGCAACACACGTGGGCAGCGGGCCGGGCAGCCGCCGTAACGACGGGGCAGGTCGGATGGCGGTCGCGCTCGAAACCAGAAAGATCGCGCTCGTAGAAAATGCCGTGGCGTTTGCGCACGAGACGCTCGACGCGACGCAGCGGGCAACCGCCGAGCGCGTTCTCGCCGAATTTTACGAGCACGTTCCGCCGACCGACATTGTCGAACGAAGCCCGAGGCACTTGTGGGGCGCCGCGTTGTCACTCTGGCGCTTCGCTGAGCGCCGGCGTCCCGATCAAGCGAAGATCCGGGTCTACAACCCCGACCCCGCGACGGACGGCTGGTCGTCACCGCATACGATCGTCGAGATTGTCAACGACGATATGCCATTTCTCGTGGATTCGGTCAGCTTGGCGATCAACGCCAGCGGCCGCGTCGTCCATCTGCTCATTCACCCGATAATGACGGTTGCCCGCGACCCGACGGGGCGGCTTCGCGAACTTTGTGGCGCAGAAACGGCGGGGCTGCGCGAATCCTGGATGCAGATCGAGATCACGCGCCAATCGGATCGCGACGACCTTGCGCGCCTGGCGCAGACATTGTCCGGCGTCCTCCGCGATGTACGCGCTGCCGTCAAAGATTGGCAGCCGATGCGAAAGCGCTTGAGCGAGCTTCTCGACGAGCTGTCCAGTCCGCCCGCACCCCCGGTCCCGCCCGCCGAACTCAAGGAGGTCCAGGACTTTCTGCGATGGCTCGACGACGACAATTTCACATTTCTCGGCTACCGCGAATATGTGTTTGACGGAATGGCCGCACCGCTCCGCGGACCGCTCGGGATCTTGCGCGACGAAGAGCACCCGGTCTTTGGAGGGTTGCGCGATTTGTCGTCGCTGCCGCCCGATGTGCAAGACTTTGTGCGCCGCCGCGAGCTGCTCGTCATCACTAAATCGAACCGCCGCGCTACGGTTCACCGTACGGCGCACATGGATGCGATCGGGCTCCGCCGCTTCGCCCCAGGTGGAGAAGCCGTCGGGATCCACCTGTTCCTCGGACTCTTCACGTCGCTTGCGTACAGCCGCAACCCGCGATCGATCCCGCTGCTGCGGCTCAAGGTTCGACGAATTATCGAGCGCGCGGGGCTGCCATCGGCGAGCCATGACGGCAAGGCACTCCTGCACATCTTGGACACATTTCCACGCGACGAGCTGTTCCAGACCGATGAAGACCAGCTGTTCGACACGGTCATCAGCATCCTCAACCTTCAGGAAAGGCAGCGCATCGCGCTGTTCATCCGGCGCGATCCGCTCGAGCGTTTCGCCTCCTGCCTCGTCTATGTGCCGCGTGAACGCTACGACACGGCGCTGCGAGAGCGCTTCTCAGCGATCCTAGAAGAGGCGTTCGCCGGACAGCTCTCGAATTTCTACACTCACATCGACGAATCACCGCTGGCGCGGATCCAGTTCATCATTCGCACCACCCGGGGTCGTGTGCCGGCGGTCGACGTTACGATCCTCGAAAAACGGCTCGCCGACGCCGGGCGCAGCTGGTCCGATCGGCTCGAGGAAGCGGCGACGGCAGCCTTCGGCGAAGAGGAGGCGCGTGCGCGGCTGCGTAGCTTCCAGCCTTTTCCGATAACCTACCAGGCGCGTACAGAAGCTACCCAGGCGGTCGCCGATCTGCGCCGGATCGAGACGGTGCTGACGGGTTCGCCGATCGGAGTCTCGCTTCATCCGGCGGCCGACGGCGGGTTCCCCGGATTGCGGATCTATCGCGCCGGAGAGCCGGCTGTCCTTTCCGACGTGCTGCCGATCTTGGAGAACCTCGGCCTGCGGGTCGTCGCGGAGGAGCCGTTTCGCATCGACTGTGTCGACGGGGCCGCGGCGTGGATCCACGAATTCCAGCTAGACGGGGTGTTGCTGCTGACCACTGTATCTCTGGCAGTCAGGGCGCGCTTCGAGGAGGCGCTCGTGGCGGTATGGACGAGCCGGGTCGAGAACGACGGATTCAATCGCCTCGTATTGGCTGCCGGCCTGTCGGCGCGCCAAATCACGGTTCTGCGTCTCTACGCCAAAGTACTGCGACAGGCCGGAGTCGCCTTCAGCCAAGTCTATATGGAAGACACGCTGAGTGCACACCCGGAAATTGCCCGCCGCCTCGTCCAGCTTTTCGAGATCCGCTTCGATCCTACTCGTACGGACGATCCTTCGCTCTCAGTAATCGCCGAGGTGCAGGCAATCGATCATGCCCTCGACGCGGTAGAAAGTCTCGACGAAGACCGCATCCTGCGGAGCTTTCTGATCCTTATCCTCAAAACCGTGCGGTCGAATTATTATCAGCGACTGCCTTCGAACGAAGGCAAACCCTATCTGGCAGTCAAGCTCGCGAGCAGCGAGATCGACCTGATGCCGGTGCCCCGGCCGCTTTTCGAGATTTACGTCTATAGCCCTCGTGTCGAGGCGGTGCACATGCGCGCCGGCAGGGTCGCCCGCGGTGGCATCCGGTGGTCCGACCGCAAGGAGGATTTCCGAACCGAGATCCTCGGCCTGATGAAGGCACAGACGGTCAAGAATGCGGTGATTGTACCGGTCGGATCGAAGGGAGGTTTCGTCGTAAAGCAGCCGCCCGCGTCAACCGACAAACTGGGGGCTGAAGCGGTCGAATGCTACAAGACGCTGATCCGCGGCCTCCTGGACTTGACCGACAACATCGCCGCAGAGACTCCTACGGTGCACCGGATCGCGCCGCCATCTGACGTCGTCCGGTATGACGGCGACGACCCCTATCTCGTGGTCGCGGCCGACAAGGGAACCGCGACGTTCTCCGATTTCGCCAACGCGATCTCGCAGGAATACGGGTTCTGGCTCGGCGATGCGTTCGCGTCCGGCGGTTCGGCCGGGTACGACCACAAGGCGATAGGGATCACCGCACGCGGCGCCTGGGAGCTCGTCAAGCGGCACTTCCGCGAGCTCGGGCGCGACATCGAGAAGAGCGAGCTGAGCGTCGTCGGCATCGGCGATATGTCGGGCGACGTATTCGGCAACGGCATGCTGATGTCGCGCCACCTGCGGCTGCTCGGCGCGTTTAATCACCTGCACGTCTTTATCGATCCCGCGCCCGATCCGGAGAAGAGCTTTGCCGAACGGCAGCGGCTGTTCCGCCTGCCCCGATCGAGCTGGGCGGATTACGACCGCGTGCTGATCTCGCCCGGCGGCGGCGTTTTCGAGCGCAGCGCCAAGTCGATCCCGATCACTCCCGAAATGAAGCGCGCCTTCGACATCGAGGCGGACACGCTGACTCCGGCCGAGTTGATCCGCCAATTCTTGGCCGCACCGGTCGATCTCTTGTGGTTCGGCGGGATCGGGACCTACGTCAAGGCACCGCACGAGAGCCATATCGAAGTCGGCGACCGCGCCAACGATGCATTACGCATCGACGGCGACAAGGTGCGCGCAAAGGTGGTTGGCGAGGGTGCCAACCTCGCAGTCACCGAACGAGGCCGAGTCGCCTATGCGCTCGCCGGCGGTCGCATCAACACCGACGCAATCGACAATTCGGCCGGTGTCGATATGTCGGACCACGAGGTCAACATCAAGATTCTGCTCGACCGCGCGATCGCTTCGGGTGTGCTCGCAGCGCCCGAGCGCGAGCCGCTTCTTGCCGGGATGACGGACGACGTCGCCGGATTGGTACTGCGCGACAATTACCTGCAGGGCGAAGCGTTGTCGGTGGCCGAGGCCCGCGGCGTCGCTATGCTCGATCGGCAAATACGCTTGATGCGCGATCTCGAACGGTCGGGCCGGCTCGACCGCGCGCTCGAGTTCCTGCCGGACGACGAGAGCATCGCGGCCCGGGCGGCGCAACGTCGTGGGCTCGTCCGTCCCGAGCTCGCCGTCCTACTTGCTTATGCGAAGATGGCGCTCTATGGGGAATTGCTCGCCTCTGACCTGCCTGACGCGGTGGAACTCGAAGGAGAGCTTCGCAGCTATTTCCCGGCGGCGCTGCGCGACCGGCTGGCTGCGCAGATTGCCGCCCATCCGTTGCATCGCGAAATCACTGCCACCGTCGTCACCAACGATCTCGTCAACCGAGCCGGCATGACTTTTGTCGACGAGATGAAGACTCGCACTGGCCGAACTGCGCCCGAGGCTGCACGCGCCTATACGATCGTGCGTGACGTTTTCGACCTGAGGCCCCTGTGGACTGAGATCGAGGCGCTCGATAACAAGCTGACGGCCGCAGCGCAGATCGACATGCTGCTCGAAATCATTGGTCTGATCGAGCATGCCGCCGCCTGGCTTTTGCGCAACAGGCGACTCGATCTCGGCCGCGAAATCGCAAGGCTCGCACCGCGCGCCCGCAGCCTCGCCACATCGTTGGCCGACCTGCTGCCGAAGCGCGACGCAAGCCTTGTTGCCGAGCGCGCCCAGCGGTTCAGCGAGGCGGGGGTGCCCGAAACGCTCGCCGGGCGCATAGCCGCATTGACCTTTCTCGCCTGCGCCCTCGATATTGGTGAGCTTGCCGAGCGCTCCACACAGCCGCTCGACCGCACCGCCAGGATCTATTACGGGGTGGGCGCTCAGTTCGCGCTCGATGAGATGCGCGCCGCCGCCGGACGGCTGCCGACCCGAACTCCATGGCAGAGGCTCGCGGCCGAAGCGATGATCGACGACCTATACGCGCTGCAAGCCGATATGGCGGCGCGCGTCCTGGCGAGCGATTGCGCGGCAAAACCGGACCCGCTCGTCGCCTGGTCCGAGGCGAACGTCAACTCTCTCGCCCCCGCGGAAGCGCTCGCCCGCGAGCTGCGCGCTGCCACGGCCCCCGATCTCGCGATGCTCGTCGTCGCCGGCCGCCAGTTGCGGCACGCGCTCGGGTAGACGCTAGCGATTTCGGCTAGACGTCGACCATCTGGCGGAGTTCTTCCACGACCTCGGGGTTGGCGAGCGTCGAAACGTCTCCCGCGTCCTGGCCGCTCGAGATCGCCGCCAAAACCCGGCGCATGATCTTGCCCGATCGGGTCTTTGGCATGTCGGGCACGATCCATACGTGCGCCGGCCGTGCGATCGGACTGATTTCCGAGACGACGGCATCGGAGATCCGCCGGTGCAGTTCCGGGCTCGCATGCATGCCGGGTTTCAGAGCGACGTAGAGATCGGGAACCCGGCCCTTGATCTCGTCGGCGACCGGCACGACGGCCGCTTCGGCCACCTCGGGGACGGTCAGTGCCGCCGACTCGATCTCCTTGCTGCCGAGGCGATGGCCGGCGACATTGATTACGTCGTCGATCCGGCCGAGGATCCGATAGTAGCCGTCGGGCGCCTGCACCGCCCCGTCGCCGGCGAAATAAGGCCAGTCGCGCCAGTCCTTGCTGTTCCTGTCCCTGCAGTAGCGCGCGTAGTACTGCTCGACGAAGCGGTTGGGATCACCCCAGATTGTCTGGAAAATCCCGGGCCAAGGATTGCGGATGCAGATATTGCCGGCCCTGCCCGCTCCCCTGGGGATCTCGTTCCCTTCATCGTCGTAGATCACCGGGTGGATACCCGGAACGCCCGGGCCGGCGCTGCCGGGCTTCATTGGCCCGAGCGCCGGCACCGTGCTGCAGAGAAAGCCGCCGTTTTCCGTCTGCCACCAGGTATCGACGATCACCGCCTCGCCCTTGCCGACCACGTTGTGGTACCAGCGCCAGACCTCAGGCTCGATCGGCTCTCCGACCGTCGTCATGTGCTTGAAGTGGTGATCATAATTGTTCGGCTCGTCGGGACCGGCGCGGCGCAGAGCACGGATCGCCGTCGGCGAGGTGTGAAAGATATTGACATCGAGCTCTTCCGCGATCCGCCACGGTCGCGCGGCATCGGGGTAGGTGGGCACGCCCTCGTAGATCACAGTGGAAGCGCCGAGCGCGAGCGGCCCATAGACGATGTAGGAATGGCCGGTAATCCAGCCGATGTCGGCCATGCACCAGTAGACGTCTTCCGGATGAATGTCCTGGATGTATTTCGAGGTGCCGGCAACATAGGCCAGATAACCACCGGTGCTATGCTGGCACCCCTTCGGTTTCCCGGTGGTTCCGCTTGTGTACATCAAGAAGAGCGGCGCCTCCGCCGGCATCGGCATCGGCTCGACCCGCTTGCCCCGACAGCCCTCGAGGATATCGTTGACAATGTGATCGCGGCCCTGCACCAGCGGCTTCGCGCTCGAATTTTTTCCCGGATAGCGCTGCCAGATCAGGACCTTATCTAGCGCGTGGCCCTCCTTTGCCGCCTCATCGGCGGCGATATCGGCCTTTTCCTTCTGCTCCTGGAGGCTGCCGTTCCGGTAGTAGGCGTCCATCGTGATCAGCACGCGACTGCCGGAATCGATGATCCGGTCGGCGCAGGCCTTACCGCTGAAGCCGCTGAATACCTGGGAATGGATGACGCCCAGCCGGGCGCAGGCCAACATCGCGATCGGCAGTTCCGGGACCATCGGCATGTGCAGAGTCGCGCGATCGCCGGCCTTAAGCCCGCAGAAATCTCGTAGCAAGGCTGCAAATTCGTTGACCCGGACATACAGCTCCTGGTAGGTGATGTGTTGTACTGACTCGCCCTCTAGCTCCGGGACGAAATGGATGGCGGTCTTGTTCTTGTTTTTTGGCAAATGGCGATCGATGCAGTTGTAGCTGGCGTTGATCCTGCCGCCGACGTACCATCTCCAAAAAGGGGCATTACTGGTATCAAGAGTTTTTTCCCAATGTTGATACCAGTCCAGGAGATCAGCGTACTCGTCGAAGCACTCGGGAAAGTTGTTGAGGCTAAACCGTTCGTAGACTTGATCGTCGGTTAAATTTGCCTGGGCAACGAAATTTGGCGGCGGGTAATAATATTTTTCTTCCTGCCAATGGACCGCAATTTCAGCCTCAGAAAGGTCTGCTTTTTGTTCCATTGCCTTTCTCCCGAGAAAAATGACGGCTGTGTCGTCGGGCCCGGATATCTCCCACGGCGGCGTATCGGGATCCGAAATCTGGGACAATTTGTTTGCCACAATGGCTTACCGGAGTCCAGGTTCCGCCGCAACATCGGACCGCGCGCTTGAACGGCGTCGGGCCGCCTCCGCCGTTAACAACAGGATCTGGGAGGCGTGGCGATGGAGTGGCCTCGTCGTCTTCTTCCTGACGCCGCAATGGCGACGCTTGCGGAACATCGAAATTGCGTGGCGCTTGCTGCGGTGGTGGCCTCGTATCGACGATCAGGTTCGCATCATGGCGCGCCAGCAGCGTTTGAGCTGCCGCTCGGCTACGGCGCCGGCAGGTTGGGGGTGCTTCGCGGATAGTCGTCTCGCGCGGTATCGCCTGCTGCCCTCAGGCCCCTGCCCGCCTGATATAGGTGTCGTCGGCGAGTACATCGTCGCGATCGGCGCCCGGAGGCCTCGCCGCGCTGGCACGAGTCTTCGAAGCCGCGGCGCAGATCGTGATCCCGGACGGTATCGACTGGCACGTCCACTGCCTGTCGCCGATGCCCTTTCCGGGCGCACCGAGCACCAGCTGACCGATCCGGCGGCAAGCTCATCGTCGAAAAACGGCACCTTCTCGGGCGACCTCAAAGACGGTCAATTCCTACCCCTACCCGCCGGTCGATCGCGCGACCGTGGGCTCGCATATATCGATATTTCGACGCCGTCAAATTTCCATTGTAGTTCGATTGTTATGGCCGGCCGAATTCGTTGTTCGGCCGAATTATCGTTGATCCGCTAAGTAACGAATTTCTTCTGCAAGCCCTTGAAATTCAGTTTCTTTACTAAAAGCAAGAGGCACTTTTTGCCTCGAAAAAGCGATTTTTCGTTGTTTTCGAGGATGGCAGGGAGGCCGGGCGCGACGGTTTGAGGCTACCCGTCTCGCCGCACCGGCAGGCTGATGTCAAGCCAGCCGAGCGGGGTGACGGTCGCGCGCTCGTCCGGGCGCAGCAATACGATCGTCATCGGCGACTCGACGATCGCCGGGCCGCCGATGGTTTGCGTCGGCGCCAGCGCATCGAACTCGTAGACGGGTGCGGAGACCCAGTTGTCGAGATAGATCCGCCGTTAGGTCTGCTGGACTTTGCCGGCTGTCCGGCTGGATATGCGCTTGGAGACGGCTGGTCTGGCCGTCTGGCCGTCGCGCCGTCTATTTGAAGATTATCCCGCTGCGCTAGTTACAACGCCCCTTCCGCGCCGAGGTCAGTGGCGGGCCGACTGCCAGCTCGCGCGGCTTGCGATCAACGCCGCTTGCGTCCGGTTTGCCACATGCAGGCGCTTTATGATCTGCTTGACGTGCGCCTTAACGGTGCTCTCGGTCATGGTCAAGGCGTCGGCGATGAGCTTGTTCGACTTACCTTCCGAGATCAATGCCAGGACGTCGCACTGCCGCCTGGTCAGCTCGCGCCAGGGAGTGTCGCGCGCCCACTTCGCCCTATCTGGGAGCACCGGCTCGGTCAAGGACAACGGCACATAGGTACCGCCGACGCGCATGCGCTCGAGGGCGCCCATCAAGACCTTGAGGCCGAGGCTGGTTGGCAGGAAACCGCGGGCCCCGGAGCGAAGGATCACGCGCGCGCCCTCCGCATCGTCGCAGTCCGCGGTGACGAGGATCGGGGTTTCCGGCGCTGCTCCGGACAGCAAAGCGAGATCAGCAAGGTCGATGTGCGCGCAGGTCGATCCGCCGAGCAGGATTACCTCAAACCCCTCACCGCGCCGGATCAACTGCGCCAGCTCGATTGCCGTTGCGACATCACTGACGTGCCACCGCCGAGATTGCTGGAGCAGCGCCAATTTGAGGCATTCGCGGCGCAACGGGCTCTGATCGACGATCGCGAGGTGGCGTCGAATTGGGACGACAAACCGACTGTCCGCACCGTGCGCGAGGCTCACCTCGGATCCGCGGAAATGATCGAGTCTGTCCAAGTCAACCCCTCCCCCACGGGAACGCCTGCCGATAAAAGAGAATGGCGTCTCTGCAAGGCCATCAGGGTAAATTTTTGTAAACGCGTGTAACGGACACGTAAACGCGGGTTGGCGAGCGCTTCAGGCGAGGATGCCGGCCATCGCACAGAGCACACTCCACTCGCCTGTGCTGACGGGGCAGACCGACAGCCGCGACTGTCTGAGCAGCGAGAGCTCGGAGAGCTCGGGCGTCGCTCTCATCGCCGGAAGCCCGACCTTGACCGCCGTGGGCATTAGGGGCTTCACGTCGACCATGCCGAGCTTGCCGCTCTTATCGCCGGGGTCCGGGTAGAAGCTCTTGACCACCTCGACGACGCCAACGATCTCCTTGCCCTCGTTCGAATGATAGAAGAACGCCTGGTCTCCGGGCTTCATGGCGCGCAGGTTGTTCAGTGCTTGCGCGTTGCGCACGCCGTCCCAATGAGTGCGCCCGTCGGCGACCAGCTGATCCCACGAGTAGCTGGATGGTTCCGATTTGATGAGCCAATAAGCCATTGGACCTTCCCTTCCACAGACTCAATACAACAAGGGATAGTCGGCCTGCTCTTCGTAGACCGAACCCGCCTTGGTCTGAAAGCTGGCGATCAAACTGAAACCCTCCACCGGTAAGGGGTCGGCTCGGAATTGCGCCTGGGCGGCGAGAAAGCCGCTCAGCTTGTCGACCATCGGCTTGTGCAGCCGCGCCAGAGTGACGTGCGGTGAGAACTTGCGGGCCTCTGGCGGAAGCCCCACCCGAACCAGCGCCTGCTCGATCTTGTCACGCAATGCCACGAGCTCGGCCGAGCGCTCAACGCCCACCCACAGGCTGTGAGGCTTATCAGCGCCGCCGAAAACGCCGGTCCCGGCAAGCTGCAAGGTAAACCGGCGCGCCCGCAACCGCATCAACGCGTCGTCGATGTCGGCCGCGACTGCCTCGCCGGTCTCGCCGATGAACCGCAAAGTCAGATGAAAGTTGCCGGGGTCCACCCACCTCGCCCCGGCGATCCCGGAGCTCAGCAACGACAGCCGCAGCTTGAGTTCCGGCGGAAAGCCGATCCCGACAAACAGACGCAGCATCGCAGCCGCCTACGATTAAGGGCTCTCCGGCGATTCAGGTGAAGAGGGTGAGGACGCCGGTGTGGCCGTAGAGCCGGTCACGGGAGATCTCGCCATTGGCAAAAAAGCCGATCAGAGGAAAATCGCCCAGCGTCTCGCGAATTAGCCCCGTCTCCACTCCGGGGCGGCCAAACAGCGCCGCGCCGCGGGCGACGCAGCTGACATATACTCCGGCTTTTGGTGGTCCGCGCAGCCGGCCGGAGAGCTGCCGGACCATGCGGCTCAAGTCACGCCTTGCGCTCTCGGGATCGCGGCGGCAAAACACGATCCGATCGCCTGCGGCGACCTCCGCGCCGAGTACGATCCAGCCGCGCCCGGCGTCGATCGCCACCAGATTGCGGACGAGATAGTCGCCGGTGTCCGAACCCGTCACCGGCAGTCCGGCAAAGATCAAGCCGCCGACACGGCGCAAATCCTGAGTGAGCTCCGGGCCGATATCTTCGCTGAAGACGGCAAGCGCCGGGCGTCCGTCGATGACCATCACGACGTTGTCGCGCGCCTCGTCGATCCGCCGGACCGGTCCGATTGGCATGCAGCCCTGCGTTAGAGCCGTCGCGACCGATACCCCTGGGGCCAGCATCAGCCCTGCTACACCATTGCTGCCGAGGCCGTCATTCGAGCCAGTTCGGGCCAGGAGCGGGTTTGGACAACGATGCGATACGAGACCGCCGACGAGATAGGCGCCGCTCGCCGCCGCGGTCTCGACGGCGGCCCGTTGAACATCGGGACAGCGCGGGTCGGCATGAACCAGCGCCAAGACGGGCTGCGTCCCCTCGATCCAATCAGCGTGCGAGCGGGGCAGATCCGCTCCGGGGTCTCCGGTTGCAGCGAAGACTCGGAAGTCCCCCGGTGGCAACGCCGCCGTCATCACCACCGCCGCCGACTCGTCGAAGATTTCGGAAGCCGCCGAGCAAACTCCGAGCCCGACTCCGCCAACCCACGAGCGAATCCCGGTATGCGCAGAGAGAGCGTGGGCGATCTCGGGCAGAACGGCCGCCGCAGGCTCCGTGGTGTAAAGAATCCCCAATGTCGCTCCATCCACGACCGGCAGCGCGGCGATGCATTGCGCTGCTAGGCTCGCCGGGTCGCCCGTCGCCGAGACAGCGGCGAACCGCGCGCTCACGACGAACTCCCGACGAGCCGGGCGACGACCGGGGCTAACCGATCGACCAAAACCGCGACGCCGCGCTCGTTCGGGTGGAGTCCATCAGGCTGATTGAGCTCGGGTTTCATCGCAACACCATCAAGAAAGAATGGATACAGCGGCACGTCATGGACCTTCGCAAGTTCAGGAAAGATTCGATCAAAGGCGTTCTCGTATTCCGCTCCCCAATTCGGTGGCGCAAGCATGCCGATGAGCAACATTTTCGCACCGTTAGCCTCGATCTTTCCGATCATCTTGTCGAGATTATCGCGAACGGTGGCAGGGTCGATACCGCGCAGCGCATCGTTGGCGCCGAGCTCCAGAATGACTAGATCGGGCTTGTCGGCGAGCGCCCAATCGAGCCGTGCCAAGCCGCCTGCCGTGGTGTCTCCGGAGACCCCACCGTTAACGACGCGCACTTCGATCCCCTGCCGGCGCAGCACAGCTTCGAGCCTTACCGGGAAAGCTTGCTCGGGCGCCAGCCCATAGCCCGCAGTCAGGCTGTCGCCAAAATCGAGAATGATCGGAATATGCGCCGTGGCGGGCGCGCCGCTGATCATCAGGCACAGCCCGGCGGCGACTAGAGCGCTTGCGGGCATTGCGTTGAAAACTCTGGCCGCTGCGCCATATGGTCGGGGTCGGCCGCCGGACGGAGCACCTACCCGGCGGGCTTGATGCGCCGCTTCTCCTCGCTGGGACGGAACTTGACCACCTCGCTTCATTCCGGCGGCCCGCTCGTGGTGCTCGAAGACGTCCACCTGACTCTGGGGAGTGCGGCCGGGCCCGTCAACATCCTCCGCGGTGTCTCGCTCGAGATCGGCGCCGGCGAAACCGTGAGCCTGATCGGGCCCTCGGGCTCGGGAAAGTCGACGGTGATGATGGTGATCGGCGGGCTGGAGCGGCCGAGCGCCGGAAGGGTGCGGATCGATGACCATGATCTCGGCGCGCTCGACGAGGACACGTTGGCCCGACTCCGCCGCGATCGTGTCGGCATCGTCTTTCAGGCCTTTCACCTGATCCCGACGATGACTGCGCTCGAAAATGTGGCACTTCCGCTTGAGCTTGGCGGCCGCCGCGATGCGTTCGAGGCAGCCGCGCAAGGTCTCGGTGCGGTCGGCCTCGGCAATCGCCTGACCCATTACCCGAGGCAGCTCTCGGGGGGCGAGCAGCAGCGCGTGGCGATCGCCCGCGCCTTCATCGCCGAGCCGAAATTGCTGCTCGCCGACGAACCAACGGGAAATCTCGATGCCGCGACCGGCCGCCTGGTCATCGATTGCCTGTTCGAGCACCAGGCGCGGCACAACACGACGCTGTTGTTGATCACCCACGATACGAGTGTGGCCGAGCGGTGCGAGCGCCAGATTCATCTGCGGGACGGCAGGATCGTCGAGGATCGGCGCAGCACACCGTTGCGGGTCGGCATCGCCCGGCGCGCCCTTTGACCGCGGCCTCCGCCCTTCTTGCCCTTCGGCTCGCCCGCCGCGAGTTGCGCGGCGGGATCCGGAGTTTGCGCGTCTTTCTCGCCTGCCTCGTGCTCGGGGTGACCGTGATCGCTGGGATCGGCTCGCTCGACGATTCCATCGTGACCGGCATCAAGGCCGACGCGCGCGAGCTGCTCGGCGGCGACGCCGAGGCTCGGCTCGCCTACCGCCAGGCCGATGCCGCCGAACACACATACCTCGCGCGGAGCGGAACGATGTCCGAAATCGCCTCGATGCGGGCGATGGGTCGCACACTCGACGGCGACCGGCGAAGTCTGATCGAGCTGAAGGCGGTTGACTCCGCCTACCCGCTCTACGGTGCGGTTGCTCTGTCCCCGGCGCAGGGCCTGGCCGCCGCGCTCGAAGGCCGCGGGGGCGTTTTTGGTGCGGCGGTCGACCCCGCGATCCTTACCCGGCTCGGTCTCAAGATCGGCGACAACATCAAGGTGGGGGCGGCGGTGTTGCAGCTGCGTGCCGCGATTGAGCGCGAGCCGGATGCCGAGGCCGGCGGCCTCGGCCTTGGCCCGCGCGTCATGATCTCCGCCGAGGCGCTCGTCGAGACTGGGCTGATCCAGCCCAGCGCGCTGGTAAACTTTCGTTACCGGGTGCGGCTCCCTCCGGGGTCGGACGCCCCTTCCTGGGCGGAGGCGGCGCGCGCCGCCTTTTCCGAAGCGGGTTGGCAGATCCGCACCTTTGGCGAAGCGTCGCCGACCTTGCAGCGCTCGATCGAGCGTGTCGCGCTCTTCCTCAGTCTCGTCGGTCTGAGCGCGCTGTTGGTCGGCGGGGTCGGGATCGGCAACGCGGTCGGTGGCTATATTGCCGGCAAGACCGCGACGATCGCCACGCTCAAATGCCTTGGCGCGTCGACACGGCTCGTTTTCGCGGTCTACCTCGTCGAGATCCTGGCGCTTGCTGTTCTCGGCATCACGGTCGCCCTCCTCCTCGGAGCTCTGATGCCGGCTGCGGTGACACCGCTGCTCGCGGGCGTGCTTCCCGCTCCCGCCCGGCGCGGCATTTATCCGGGGCCGCTGGCGCTGGCCGCGCTGTTCGGCTTGTTGGCCACGCTCGTCTTCGCGCTGTGGCCGCTCGCCGGGGTCGGCCAGGTGTCTGCCGGGGCGCTGTTCCGCGATACTGTCGACCGGACACGGCGCCGGGTTCCGCTGGTGACGCTCGCCACGACCGTGCTGCTGGCGCTCGGGCTCGTCGCCCTCGCGGTCGGCAGCGCGCAGGACCGTACGATCGCACTGTGGTTCGTCGCCGGTGCGATCGGCGCTTTCGCGCTCTTCCGGGCGGCGGGAGCGGCCGTTGTGCTCGGCGCCAGGAAGCTCGGCCGACCGCGGCACCCGGGGCTGCGCCTCGCGATCGCCAATCTCCATCGGCCGGGCACGCCGACCGCGCAGATCATGCTTTCGCTCGGCATCGGTCTGACCGTGCTTGTCGCGGTCGCCCTGGTCGACGGCAATCTCACCCGCGAGGTCGAAACCACCCTGCCCGCCGGGGCGCCCGCCTTCTTCTTCATCGACATCCAGCCGGACCAGCTCGCCGGCTTCGCCGAGATCGTACGCGCTACCCCTCGGACGCGCTTCGAGCAGGTGCCGATGCTGCGCGGCCGCATCACCCGGCTGAACGGGGTCGCGGTCGAGAAGGCGCCGATCGCGCCCGAGGCGCAATGGGCACTCAGGAGCGATCGCGGCCTAACCTATGCCGCTACGTTGCCGGCCGGCTCTCGGATCGCCGCCGGCGCCTGGTGGCCGCCCGACTATCGCGGGCCGCCGCTCCTCTCCTTCGATGCGGATCTCGCACGCGGGATGGGGCTCAAGGTCGGCGATACGCTGAGCGTCAATCTGCTCGGCCGCGAGATCACCGCCGTCATCGCCAATCTGCGCTCGATCGACTGGCGGCGGCTTGGCATCAACTTTACTTTGGTCTTTGCGCCCGGGACGCTCGAGCGCGCGCCCCAGACCCATCTTGCCGCCGTCTGGATGTCGCCGGCCGAGGAGGAAGCGCTGGTGCGCGCGGTGACAGAGCGCTTTCCGAACGTCTCGGCGATCCACGTCCGCGAAGCGCTGGCCACAGTCGACCGGATCCTCGACATGATCGATGACGCGGTTCAGCTCTCCGCGCTCGTCACCCTCGCCGCCGGCATGCTGGTGCTCGGCGGAGCGATCGCGGCCGGTCATCATTGGCGAGTCTACGACGCGGTTGTGCTGAAGGTGCTGGGCGCGACCCGCGGCGCGATTGCCAGCGCTTTCCTGATCGAGCACGGCCTCCTCGGCGCGCTAAGTGCGCTCGTCGCCTGCGTCCTCGGCACCCTCGCGGCCTATTTTCTGGTCACCCGGCTGATCAAGATCGAGTGGGTGTTTCTGCCGGCGCCGCTGCTGTGGACGGTCGGGCTCGGCATCGTGCTAACGCTCGTGCTCGGCTTTGCCGGGACCTGGCACGCGCTCGGCGCCAAGGCCGCCCCCTACCTGCGCAACGAGTGAGCCGTCAGCGGAAGACGCGCAAAGCTATCGCGTTGATTTATCTATGCTTTTGCGAGTTGTCAGGGGAAAAATCGAAAAAAACTAGGTCTCAAACAAAAAAATCTTTTTAAATCTGATATTTAGGCCTCCGACGTGACGCTGTTTTGACACCCCGGCAGCGGAATTTTGACCATTGGTTGACGGCCCGACGAGCGCCGGAAATGCGCGGCCAGCGGTGGCCAGAAAGCTCGCGACATACGCCGCGATCTTGTCGCGAAGATGGCACGGATCGGCAGAAGGCAGGTTCGGGCCTTATTGAAAAGATCTCGTTTTGTGCCAATATCGCGGGTGACGAGGAATCGGCCTCGCTCACGCTTCTCTCCTTGGAGGGGATCTATGGCTCTAGGTTCGCAGCCCCGCTGGACGGTGCGGTCGGCGGACGCCCAGGTCGGCATCGATGTCGGCCTTCGGGAGTACATGCTACGCGTCTACAACTACATGGCGTCGGGGCTCGCGCTAACCGGCATCGTGGCCTATGTCGCGGCTTTTTCGGGCCTTTACGCAGCGATCGCGCGCACGCCGCTGATCTGGCTGGTGATCCTGGCGCCGCTCGGCCTCGTCTTCCTGATGAGCTACGGCATCCAGCGCATGCAGGCGAGCACGGCGCAGATGGTGTTCTGGCTCTACGCCGGGCTGATGGGGCTGTCGCTGGCGATGGTGTTTCTGGTCTTCACCGGGACGAGCGTCGCGCGCGTGTTCTTCATCACGGCCGGGACCTTCGGCGCGATGAGTCTCTACGGGTACACGACGCGGCGCGACCTGTCGCAGTTCGGCTCCTTCTTGTTCATGGGGCTGATCGGCATCGTCATCGCCGGGGTGGTCAACCTCTTTATCGGCTCGACGGCCTTGCAATTCGCGATCTCGGTGATCGGCGTCATCGTCTTCGTCGGTCTGACCGCGTATGACACGCAGCAGATCAAGGAGATGTATTACGAGGGCGACGATTACGAGACCGGCAGCAAGAAGGCGATCATGGGGGCATTGCGCCTCTATCTCGACTTCATCAACCTGTTCATGCTGCTGATGCAATTGCTCGGCACCCGCCGCGACTGACGGTCCTGCCGGAACCGCCTTCGGTCGGCCGGGCCGGTGCCCGGCCGATTTTTTTGCGCAAGGGGGGGGATTATGTTTCTGGCGCGGAGAACTGGGCTTGCATCAACGTCGATCGCGGCACTGCTGATCTCGGTCGGGGTCGCCTCGGCCGGCACGCTCGACCGCATCGCGCAGGAGAAGTCGATCCGCATCGCCTATCGGGAGGATGCGCCACCATTTTCGTACAAGGACAAGATCGGCGAACCCACCGGCTTTATGGTCGATTTGTGCCGGGCGGTCGCCAAGAAACTGGCGGAGCAACCCAACTTATCCTCTCTGAACGTGGTCTATGTCCCGGTCACCGCCCAGGACCGGTTCGAGGCGATCACCCAGCAGAAAGCGGATCTGCTCTGCGAGCCGACCAGCGTTACCTTGTCTCGACGCGAGCAGGTCGACTTTTCGATTCCGACTTTCCTCGACGGCGCCAGCCTGATGGTCCGTGCGGACGGTTCCAAGAACTGGACTCTGCGCGAACTAGCCGGCCAGAAGATCGGGGTACTTGCCGGCACGACGACCGAGGAGTCGTTGCGCAACTCGCTGAAGGACGCCGGGATTATCGGCGACGTCGTCGCGATCAAGACCCATGATGAGGGTCTCGCGATGTTGGATGAGGGCAAGATTTCGGCCTACTTCGCCGACCGGTCGATCCTGTTGTTTCTGATCAAGAACAGCAAAGCACCCGACAAGCTTCGGCTGGCCGACGACTATCTGACCGTCGAGCCCTATGCGCTGGCATTGCCCCGCGGCGACGCCGACTTTCGTCTCGCCGTGGACCGCGCCCTCAGCCACATCTATCGTTCCGGCGAGATAGTTTCGATCTTCCGGCACACCTTCGGCGGCAAGGCCGAGCCGAGCCAGATTTTGCGGACGCTCTATGTAATATCTGGCTTGCCGGACTAGAGAAGCGTGTCGCTGCTCCTTAATGCGCCTCGTCCCAGGTCCTGCCGCGGCCGGTCTCGACGACGAGCGCACCGAGAGCTCGCGGTGCCGGACGAGCTGATTGCCTCCGGCCTTGTAGCCTCGAGTGCGACCAAATATCTTTGATCGTCCGCTCCATGATCGAAGGAAATCCGGGATCGAGAAGGAAAGTTTCTGGCGAAAGTAAATGGACTCTTCCTCGACGCCTCGATAGCTGAGCGTGGAGCGCAGGCGGAGCCAGACCGCATGCTGGATGATGACCAGCGGAAAGCGGTGGTGGAGGCAGGAGATTTCAGCCATCCCGCAGCCTCGCCCCAAGCTATCACGTTATCTGACAATACCGCTGGTGCTGGCGATAAACGGTTCATCTGTTTAATGAAGCAAATTTTTGCTTGACATTATCGCAAGATATTGCGATACTCTTATAACCAAGAACAGAGCGTGCGGTTGAGGGGTAGCACGACGTGGTCGTGACGATGGTGAATGGAAATTGCCATCAACTCGCATGCTCCGATATCGTCATGGCGGAAACAGGTCAGGGGCGAGATCGCGACAGCCGTCAATACCGCAGTGGCCGGGTCACGACGTCAGCGGATCATCGACCTCGGTGACACGCCACCCTAATGGCAACTGAGCCTGCTCGCAGAACTTGGCGTGAGCCGTAACAATAGGAGAAGCGGCATGTGTGACGTTGCACAGTTGCTGCCAGAGAATATGCGTGACTGGAGAAATCTCCCGGCGGGGACGCCGTATGCTCATAGATTGGAGAGACACAGAGATGGACGAAAATCAGCGCGAGAACATCCGCCGAACAAAGCACCTTCCCGCCGGTCTGATGTCCCAGTACCTGTACCCGCGCCTCGCCGTGGGCGACCCCGGCCCCAACGGGGAGATGATCGTTAGGCTGATTCTGGGCCTCCCATGCTGCGGGGTGGACCTGGACCTGGAGTGCCCCGAGGGGATGA
>Ga0306921_10000325_pt1 | contig 39767 bp, 28 predicted proteins | sample sta12Cox44000080_FD_203760 | JGI IMG/M metagenome (GOLD analysis project Ga0306921, IMG submission 203760) | Lab enrichment of tropical soil microbial communities from Luquillo Experimental Forest, Puerto Rico - statoxic.12C.oxic.44.000.080 (v2)... | ecosystem: Environmental > Terrestrial >... | reverse complement strand
GGTGTCCGCTTATTCGCGTGGCAAAGACGGGGCCGGCGAGTGCTCCAATGCCACGAGCTCCCATGAGAAGACTCATGCCAAAGAGGGCAGCGCCATCGGGTTTGAGGCCCGCGAGTGGCAGCGAATAGACGCGCATAGCCATTACGGGAAAGAGCACCCATGAGGTACCGACGATGGAGACGCCTCCTTTCAGGCACACCAGAGCAGTGAGACAAGGATTGTGCATGATGTAGCGGTAGCCGGCACGAAGGGCGAACCAGCCTGCAGCGCGGTCTTCGGGATGCCGGCTGGCGACGTCGGCGTGGAGCTCGAGGAAATGCATTCGACTGATGAGCAAGGCTGAGGCTCCAAAAGACAGCGAGTTAATCACGAATACTGCATCACGGCCGAGCCAGGCTGCGACGATGCCGCCCAAGACTGAGCCGATTGCGAGATCGAAGGACCACGTCGCCGAAGAGAGAGTATTGGCGACGATTACGTTATCTCCAACAACGATATTGGGGATGGAAGCGGTGCGCGCCGGTTCGAAGAAGGCGACCATCACGGTTTCTGCGAACAGCAACAGGTAGATCAGCCAAACGAACTCGCGAGTACGCACCAGTAGCATGCACGCAACAATGAGCATCCGCATCAGGTCGGTCGCGATCATGACTTTGCGACGGCTGAAGCGATCGTTCACCAACCCGGCCAACGGTCCAAGCAGTGTGATGGGCAGCACTTGCAAGACCAGCGCCATGGCCACGGCGGAGGCTTTGCCTGTCAGGTCAAGCAGGAGGCTGTAGATCGCCAGGGTGTAAAACCAGTCGCCGTTCTCGCTGACGATCTGCGCGAGCCAGAGTCGGCGGAAATTGGGATTTCCGCGAATGAGCCGAATGTAGTTGGAAGTACTGACGCCGGTGGGTGCCATCGCTCTGACAGGCTACAGCAGGCGCAGAAAACGTGAATATCCTTGCGCTGTTTAAAAGGCGAAGGTGGAGAGGCATCAGCGTTTCACTGATCCAGAGTGGCGCCGGAATTTAGCCCGCCGCTAGTTCACTCCTGCGGGGTTTGTTGTGGGCACGATGGTCATGGTGGGCTTGGCCTCGTCGCCCATTGGCGGCAGTGGCGGGTGACGCATCGCAGCAACGGCCATGCGGCCCAAATCATACGCGCCCCACACGATATTTGCACGCCAAATGTCGCTGCGGAAAATTAGAATCTCGCGGCGGAGATAGCGGAACACGTGATTGCCCGGCTTGAAGTTGGCGGACGATGAGCCGGCAGCAAGTCCAGGGACCACGGGATTGCAATCCTGGAGTTGCACAACCGCGATAGACCCGTCGGTGCGCACCAAGTCACCGTTTGCATTCTGGGTGATGGTAGAGACTCCGGGACGCGGGACATAGGCTACGGACTTCACGCATCCGCAGAAGTTCAAATCGCGTATGACCGTTTCACGTTCGTGATCGATGTCCGGCGAAATGTGATGGACGAAACCCTTGGACTTCACAGAAAGGTATGCGCCTGTGTCATGGGTCGAGGAACTCAGCCAAACAGGCTCGGTGGCACCCTCCGGTACCCATTCCCAAATCCGTAGGTGGTCACGGCGAGCATAACTGTTGAGGCTCTTCTGCCAGTTCATGTCCTCGGGCTTGCCGTCCATCAACAGAGTAATCATGGGTTGTTGTTGATAACCGCTGTTATTCAGCAGCGCGTAGAAATTCTTGATGAACGAGTGACGGGAGTGAGGGTCGCTGTTGTGCCAACCTGCTTCGCGGAAGGCCGATTGCACTTGCTCCTTCGATCCGAGGAACACCAGGTTCACAAGGTCGGCACTGGCCGACTTGAGGGTTGTGGTGCGTTGAGGCAACTGCTGCACCCAACTGTAAGCCAGAGATACATCCAGGGGATCGGTTTCCGGAATCGTCCTCACCGGCGCAGGAAGTGATGACATCACGGTCCGCATCTTGAGGCGCATATCAGTACCCGAGGGGTAGTAGATCTCGGGTTCCGGGAAAATGGGAAAGGTTGCCTTGTAGACGATCAGTCCCATGTCGGAGTAGGGATTCCAAGTCGGCAAGTGGATCAGGCGGCTGTTGATGCGGCCCTGAAACGTGTCCGTGCTCATCACTCCGTGAATGACGCCGTTTTTCACCTGCTCGCGCGAATTCTCGACTTCTTCGACACGCGCGGACATCCGCACGGTTGAATTGTCATCGAGATCCAGTTGGTTGAATTCCAGCTCGAGTGCGGCCGTTTCGTGACGAATGCCCCAGCCCACCTTGTGCGTGCTGTGAACGACGCCCTCGACAGAGGTGCCCATGGGAACCAATACTTCGTGCCCGCAAACCAGGTCCTGTATAAGGACTGCGTGTACGGGATCACCGACTTTTGCGGTGTAGGTGGAAATGGGATCGGTGAGACGAATCCAAAGCGATTGGCCGGCCGGCAACTCGTCACAGGCCAGAGAAACAATGGCAGCGCACATCAGCCAGAAGAATGCGAGCCCGCGCACCACCACTCCGAGCAGGATTCCCATGCTATAGAATCACCTTCCCCCACACCAGGATCACCAGGAAATTTCATAATACCCGATTGCCATCACCTATCTGTGAACCGAAGTCGCAATTGATGAGGTTCAAGGGATGCAATCGCAACACGGTTACAAACCCATGACTTAACCGACTGTTCTTGAGGAAATAAAGACGCCCCGAAATTGCATCGGGGCGTCTCGAGCGAGAACAGACTATCTAGAACAAGTTCCAGAGGAACTGGTTGTAGACGTCGTGGTGGTACTGGACTTCGGGCGCCTTAACAAAGGTTCCCAGAAGGCGCGGGCAACGATCCGCAGCATTTTGCTTGAGCTCGCCGTAGCGTTGCTTCACATCTGCGCCAAGCAGTGTGGTAGTCCAATCCGCATTGCGGAAGTTCTCCATGGCGTCGTAGATGTTGTCGGGTAGGTAGCGCTCGGCCTGACGGAGGTTCTTGATCTTCGCGGTTTCGCCCTGAAGTCCCGTCTTAAACACGCCAAGCATGACCAGGTAGGGATTGGCATCGGGTGCGACCGAACGCATTTCCACGCGCATGCTTCTCTCGTTGCCAATGGGAACGCGAATCATGGCTCCGCGATCGACCGGCGAGGCCTTGATCTGGTTCGGCGCTTCGAAATGCGGATCGAGACGGCGGAAGGCATTCACGCTGGAGTTGAACAGCAAGCAAGTGTCGTTGCCGTGCGTCAGGAACCGATCGATGAACTGCCAGCCAAGCTTGCTCAGCTTCTCTTCGCCCTTGGGATCCCAGAACATGTTCTTGCCATTCTTGCTCACGGAAACGTTGGTATGCATGCCGCTTCCGTTAACGCCGACCACAGGCTTCGGCAGGAAGCACGCAGTCAGCCCAAGGTTGGTAGCGATCTGGCGGCAGATCAGCTTATAGAGTTGGATCTGGTCGGCAGCCGCAACCACTTCGCCGTACGAATAGTTGATCTCGAACTGCGACGGCGCGACCTCCGGATGGTCCTTCTCGTTCTGAAAGCCCATCGCCCGCTGCACTTCCGCCGTGGCATCAATGAACAGTCTCAATGGGTCACCGGGCAGGGAATGGAAGTAGCCACCCGTGTTGACGTATTCGAACTTGTGCGTCTCGTGATAATGGCGTTCGGCATCCTTACCGGCAAACAGGAAGCCTTCGATTTCATTAGCGGCGTTCAGGGTATAGCCATTTTTGTCGTATTGTTCCTGGGCGAAGGCTTTAAGAATGCCGCGGATATCGGCGCCGTAGGGCGTGCCGTCCTTGTCGATCACATCACCGAAGACAAGAATCTTACCCGGCCCAAACACGTCCGCCGGTCCCCAATAGAAGGCGGGCCAGTCGATATAAAGGCGTAAGTCGCTCTCGCGCTGTGCGGTAAAGCCACGAATCGAAGAGCCGTCGAAGGTCAGGTTGGCGAAGTTCTTGACCAGGAACTTCTTATCGTAGTCGAGCATGTGCAAGCGGCCTTCCAGGTCGCTAAAGAGCACGGTCACGGCCTTGATGCGCTTTTCGTCGGTAAGATACTTGATGCGCTCTTCCTGAATCTTGTGGACATCCACTCGCTTCTGGCGTTGTTCCTTGGCGTGTAGATTCAATTCTTCCAGCTGGTCATAAGGAAGGGCCAGGAAATTACGTAGTTCGTTCGTCGACATGAATCTCCTCTGAGTTGGGATTGGGAACCGCCACTGCGATTTGAGAGTTGGTAGGCGATCATATTGAGGTTAACGGATGGCGAATTTCACCTCAAATTAAAAGCGCTAATGGGGCATATTGACGGAATTTATCGAACACCGGCGTACAACTTCGGGGTAAGCGGTAGATTACCAGGGTGCTAAGGTGCGGTAGCCAGTCGTTTGCTCATAATGATCTCAGCGCCGTGGCGCGCAAATGAAACCTCCGTCATCAGACCGCGTATCAGGGGGATACCCCGGCCATGCGAAAGGCGAGTTGTCTCGAATTTTTTCGGGTCAGCACGCTCCAGGTTAAATCCTCGGCCGGAGTCGCGAATCGAGATCACGATTTGCACAGGGTCGGCTGTCACGGCGCAAAATATTTTCTTGAGCGGATCGTCTTTACAACCATGCAGCGCGGCGTTTGCAAGCGCTTCCTGCAAGGCAACCAGGATATCGATCTGGTCGCCTTCGTCCATTGCTTGTTGTAGGACGAAGTCCATAAGCTTGTCTCGATATTCGGGCACAGAGGCAAGAACCCCGGGGAATTCGAACTCCTGATACCGAACAAGCTGCGAAGGCAAATGGTTCACCCTTGGCTGGACAGAAATGAGCGGAGCTGTCGCCGCGGCCAGCCGATCGTCGGCAGTGGCAGGTTTCTGCTGCTCTTCCTCGGGATTCAACTCTGCTGAAATGTGCACACCTGCATTATGCGTACGCGATGTGCAGTTCGCCACCAAACTGGTTGAGATGGAGGTTAAATTTCTGTGAACTCGACCCTAACTCGAAACTGTTACCGCTTCGGTTACGTCTATTTATTAGACTCGGTTCATGATTGCGAAACGTAAACCATGGCAAAATCAATGGGTATTTGAACTAGCGAGGCTGGCAAGCGTGCCGAATTCTCAAATGACGAAAAATGCAGTGCGCTGCGATGAAAACGATAGGCACGGCCGGGCGACCAGAAACGGATCTCAGGAAATGCTTCGAATCGATATTGAGACGACGAAAACCTTCGCTACTCTAATCTGCGCAGGACAGTTGATATTGGGCGTCGAAACCGAGACGCTGCGAACGATGGTCCAGTCGCGAACGGAAGAGAATATTCGCGTCGATCTTTCCGGGGTGGAAAAGATCGATGCCTCAGGTCTTGGCTTGCTCGTGGAATTGCAATCGTGGGCACGCGAGACCGGCCACATACTTGCGTTGATCGATCCCTCCGAGGCGGTGTGGAGACTCGTGATCTTAACCAAGCTGTACAGTACGCTTGAGATTTCGTACTCCGACGCAGCGGCGACTGCTGGCGAGCACGGGGGTATCGGATACGATGAGATGATCGCCTAACTCAGTGCAACCACTTCCGGCTGGATATTATTGAAGAAAGGGGGCACGACTTCGGTCGTGCCCCCTTCTGTATAGGCTTCCTTATGCTTACGTCCCAGCCTACATCACCGGGCTGGATTCAGGGTAGCCTGCTGGCTCGTTTCCTGCACGATGAACGCATTGACGCGGAGACCGACGGGCAGGTCGATTCCGTTGTCCAGCTCAACCAGTGTTTCAAGGATCTTGGTGTCGACGCGCTCGGTGGGCTCATCGGTGCGCACGTTCTTGCGCCCCAACTCCTGACCAATGCGAACTACATGTCCAGGAAAGCGCCGAGTGCCGTAGGCATCTGCGGTAACATACGCGGCTTGGCCGAGTGTCAACTTGCTGACGTCCGCCTCATCGACATCAACACGCACGCGCAGCGCACGTTTGTCGCCCATAGTGAAGATCGGATCAGGGCTGGTTGAGGAGTTCGAAACACTCTCGCCTGCGCGATGGTGCTTGCGTAGCACTGTCCCGTCGATGGGGGCGCGAATGTAGGTCTTCTCCAGTACGGCACGTGCCTCATCCAGTCTGGCTTTTGCGAGCTGCAAGTTGGCCCCGGCCATGGCGCGGTCTTCTTCACGCGCATCGGCGGCCACCAGGGCATGATGTTGCGACATCTCGTCGTAACGCGCCTTCGCGACCTGGTACTCCTTTGCATAGCGGTCGGCTTCTTCGCGCGAGATAACGCCGGCTGCAAACAGCTTCTGACGGCGCTCCATTTCCGACCGCGCGTTATTCATCACAGCCCGAGCTTCCTCCACCGTGGAAAGCGCTTCGCGGCGCTCTTGCGCGCGTGCGCCGTTGATGACCTTGCGAAGCTCGGCCTCTTTTTGCTGCACCTCGGCGGCGGCCGACTCCACCTGCGCACGATAGTCGCTGTTCTCCAGCTCCGCCAGCAGTTGGCCGGCCTTCACCTTGTCGCCCTCTTCTGCGAGGATCGACTTCAGCTTGCCATTCAACTGAGAGGCAAGCTTGATGTCCTCCGAGCTGGGCTCCACCCGACCGGCCGCGGCAATCAGAAATTCCGTTTGCACCGCTGTCTGCTTGGTTTGTGCACATTTCACTTGAGTCCCGCGCGCCCAAATCACTCCTGCCGTCAACCCACAAACTGTCAGTATTGCTGGAACAATTAATGTTCGACGCTTCATGTCCTCACCCAACCTCTCCTACGCGGCTGTCGCTGCCAGCGCTTCTGCAATTCTTCCGTCTTCCATGCTTACAATCCGGTCTCCGAACTCGAGCACACGGCTGTCATGCGTCACCACCACCACGCCTCGTCCATGCGTGTGTGCCAGCTCACGCATCATCTCCATCACATTGCGGCCCGAATGCGAGTCCAGCGCTGCTGTCGGCTCGTCGGCCAGAATAACTCCCGGCGAGCCTGAGAGGGCGCGGGCAATGGCAACTCGCTGCTTTTGTCCACCACTCAGATCTGAGGGGAACGAGTTGTACTTGGCTGCCAGTCCGACCTGTTCCAGCAGGCGCCGAGATTCCCCTTTTGCCTTTGCCGCGCGAATACCCTTCAGATCAAGCGCGAGTTCTACGTTCTCGCCGACCGTCAGCGTGGGAAACAAGTTGAATCCCTGAAAAATAAATCCGATGTTCTTCAGCCGCACTGCCGGCAATTCGCGCTCGTCGAGATTCGCTACTTCCCTGCCGGCAACCTTCACGCTGCCGGAGGTCGCACGCAGGATGCATCCCATGATCGACAGCAGGGTTGTTTTGCCGCTGCCGGAGGGGCCCATCAGCAGCACAACCTCGCCCTGCTCAACCTCGAAGTCAACACCGTGCAGCACCGGGACATGGTTCGGGCCTTCGACAAATACCTTGGTTACATCGCGGACGGAAATCGCCGGAATCATTCGCTACTCCTAGCCGCGAAACACCATCGCGGGATCCAAGCTGGTTACTTTGTTGATGGAGACCACCGCCGCCGTCGTACACATCAGCACCGTCAGGAAGAAAATCCCGATCGCCATGGGCAGAGGCAGATAAATCGCCGCGCCTCCGGTCTGACTAGCTCGTACCACGAAGAAGCTGACGAACATCGCCAGCGCATAGCCGACAACCGCGGCAATGCCGGCCTGGGTGATGATCACACGATAGATGTAGCTGTTCGGCGCACCCATGGCTTTCAGTGTGCCGTACTCGCGGATGTGGTCCATCGTGGTGGCGTAGATCGTCTGCGCCACGACAACCACGCCAACCACCAAACCAAGGAGAGCAGCGATGAGCACAGCCACGCCCGCACCCGTCGTGAACATCCAGTAAAAGCGGGTCATCGCGCTGAACTTCGATGTGGTGAGCACATCGACATCACGCAGACGCGACTGCAGGTCTTGCTGAAGCTTTTTCAGGTCTGTTCCCGGTGCAGCTTTGACCAGGATGAACAAGGTCTGGTCCTCTTCCAGCCGCCCGAATGCCTGCGCATTTTTGAACGTCGTGAACACATAGGGCGTCGTGGTGAAAGCGCGAATACCCTTGGTGAAGCCCACAACCCGAGCGCGCCTTCCGTTGATCTCGAAGATTTCGCCGACGTTCTTTACCCCAAGCTTGTTGGCGTATAGCTGGTCAATCATCACCGCGTCAGGCGTCTTAAGGTCTTCGACATCGCCCTGCACCACATTCCACGGTCCGCCGATCTTGGTGTACGGGTTGAAACCCACCACCTGGACCGACTGCTCTGCTCCATTGGGCGTCTTCCACTGCGTGAAACGCACAATGTACTTCTCCGCAGAGGCGACGCCCGGTGTCGCCAGCACCTGGTAAAGTTTACGTTCCGAGAACGCTGCGCCCTGTTCGATATATGGCGTGTGCTTCGAGACAATCCACAGGTCGACATTCGATTTGTCGATGATGCTCGACGTGGTCACGGTGAAGCCGAGGAAGAGGCCCATTTCAACCACAATCAGCACCACGGCGAAGACGATGCCCGTCAGCGTGACTGCGAGTCGGACTTTATCGTGCATGAGATTGCGCTGCGCAAGAGGAGGCATGGCTCACTTTCCTCTCAACAGTCCGTGCAACTGCGTGTCGATCATGACCTCCACGCGCTTCTTCAGGGGACGCCAGGGGACCCAGTTGTCCTCCGACTTGGCGATCTGCAAGGAGATCACGCCATGAACGCCGGCCCATAAAGTCTGCGCCACCAGGTCAGGGTCGTTGAATTCATCGCGGAAGGCCCCAGCCTTTATTGCTTCCTCCACCGTCGCCCGCAGGAATTCGTACGCGTCTTCTTCCGGATTGCCCTTGCCCTCCAACACCGGGTCCAATTCCAAAATCGGCAGATGCGGAGTCATGAACATCGTCCGGTAGTGGTTGGGATGCTTGCGCCCAAATTCGACATACGCCGGCGCGATCTTCTTCAGCCGTTCGACCGGATCGGCAATCTGCGCCAGCCCTATCAGCGACTGCGCCAAGCGGCGAAAATCTTCGTGGCAAATCTCCCGGAATAACTGATCTTTGTCCTGAAAGTGGACGTAGATCGCGGTGGGCGAGTACTCCACCTTGTCGGCGATTTTGCGCATGGAAACGCCTTCATACCCCTCGGCCATAAACAGTTCGCGTGCAGCATCGAGGATGCGCTCCCGCGTCTCCAGCTTTTCCCGTTCGCGTCGTTCTTTGACTCCCATAACACCAGCACCTTACTTAACAGTGTTTACTTAACACCGTTAACTTACTGCGCGGCGTTACGTGCGTCAAGCGATTTTCTGTGAATTTTCCAAAAATGGGACGAGTTGCTGACTGGTCCCCCCGGCCAAACAAAAGGGAGGGGCTTTTCGCCTAATTGCAATTGCCGTTAGCTAATTACCTCGTCACCGCGATACTGGTCGGCGCCAGATTCCATCCCCTCAGATTCACCTGGGGCTGGCTACTCGCCGAGGCTGGGAATTCGATGTCCACTTCTTTGCTCTCGCCCGGCAGCAGTGACACATAGTTGTCGCTATAGTAGGCCGGCAAAATGCGCGATCGGTCGGCCGCGTTCACCAGTGTCAGCTTGTTTTGAAGCGCTGCGGCTGCGCCGCTATTCTGCAGATGCACGCGAATGTGTTGTGTATCGCCGCTCTTCGTCCACGTCGCGGACGCTGAGACGTTGGCGTTCGGTAGATGTGTAAGCGCACGGTAGGAAGCGCTGGTTGCACCCAACCAATACAGGTTTTCCGACAGCAATTGGCCGGTCGCGCTTCGGGCCTCGAGTTTTACAAAGACCACTCCGGTTCCCATCAACGGCGCAAGGTCGAGCTTGAATCCGGGCGTGGTCGCGTTTGCCGTCAGGTCCTTCTTTTCGGTGTGCTGCAGCAGCGATTTGTTGTCGAGCGAATATACATTCGCTGTAATTGTCACGCCCGGTTGTGCTGATGTAGTGGTGTTTACCATGTCCACGTTGAAGTTCGACAGGTCGAGCTGTACGTGCAGCGGCTCGCACGCTTTCTTCACTCCATAAAACGATGCCTGCGTGTCGTAGTCGGAGCTGAGTATCTGCCACATGGTGCTGGGCCACGCCGGCTGCGTCATCCACAGCATGCGACCGGAGTTGGGAGCCCACAGGTGGGCGTACATGCCTTCGAAGATCGCGCGATGCTCGTTATACTGCAGCATCTGCGCTTTGCGCTCGAAGTCCGCCAGGCTTGTGCCCGCACCAAACTCGGTCTCGACTTCACGCATAAAGGGGTCGATCTCGCCGTTCCCGCTCTGGTGCCAATCGTGATAGGCCCACGCATCACCAATAGGCCAGCGGTCTTCTTTCGGGATCCATGCGCTGAACGATTCCAGCGTTGAGAGCGAGACGGTTCCCGTCTCCACCGAGAACCCGTGGTTCCATTGCGTGAAATACAGGGTCGGGTCCTGGAACTTGTACGGCCCGCTGTTTTGTAGATTCACCTGGTTTGAACTAGGCGAATAATAGCGAGTGCCGTCATATTTGTTGATGACTTCGATCAGGCCTTCGTTGAGAATAGCCGAAGGTACGCCTTCGTTGCGTCCGCACCACATCACAATCGATGGGTGATTGCGAAAGCGCACAATCGTGTCACGCGCGTTATCGAGAAAGAGCAGGATGTCGAGCGGTTCAACGTTGTATTCCTGCGTAGAGGCCCAAAAGTCGTTCCAGACCATCATTCCATACTCATCAGCGAGGTCGTAGAACGTCTGCTCGGTGTTCTGTCCTACCCAGTTGCGAATGATGTTGACGTTGGCATCACGATGCAGCCGGAAGTATGGCTCCAGGTTCTCGCGCGACACCCGCTTGCGCGAGTCGTCCATGCCCCAGTTGCCACCACGCGCTGCAATGCGCACTCCGTTTACCTTCAGCACCAAGTAGTGACCCATCTTTGTGTCCTCGACCGAAGTGACCGCCGTTGAGCTCTCGCCGGCAGGCGTTAGCGACGCCGCCCAGGACATCCACCCCTCGCGCCAATCTTTGGGATACTCCGGCGGAAACGGATCCGCTGCTGGAATTTGGCGCATGCCTGCGTGCGTGACGTTCACAACCACCTCTCCGCGTGCACGCGCTGCGGTCGTCGAGACCTCCACGCGGCGCAAATGTCCGTTGTGGTCAAACAGACCAAGTTCGTAGGTCACTTCGCGCACACCGAAGCGCACCTGCTTTGCGTCCGACTCTTTTCCTCCTTCGAAGAAGTCGATCTTTGCCGTGTATAGCTCGGGCTTGCCGTATCCGTTCGGCCACCACAATCGCGGGTGCTGCAGTGTCAATTGCGAGAACTCCGCTGGAGCCAGCTTCACCTCGCTCTTCCCCGGGCCGACAGTGACTTCCTTGTTGACGACCACGTCCTCGATCGCGACGCGAACTGTTCCCTTCACCGGCTCGTCGGAAGCGTTTTCCAGCGGCACCGTGATCTCGACGTCCGCCTTGCTGGTATCCGGCAAAGGCAGTTTGGTCACAATCTGCAGATCGCCGATCTTCACCAGGCCGGTTGCGGTCAGCGTGACAGGCTGCCAGATTCCGGTATCACGATCGCGGATTGCCGGAATCCAGTCCCAGCCTTCGGTCGCAACGAAGGTCGGACCGTCGAGACACATGATGCCGCCGTTTTCACCTGGGCCACCCAAGATCGACTGCTCGTGCGGGATTCCGGGATGCGGCGGCGGCGACACCCTCACTAAAAGAACGTTGGTCTGACCTTGCTTGAGGGCGTCCGTCACATCGAAGATGCCGCGAATAAACGCGCCCTTGACGTTGCCCAGCGATTGCCCATTCAGCCACACCTTGGCGGCGTAGTTGATGCCCTCGAACGTCAGCGTCATCCGCTGGCCGTTTGCATTGGGCGCCTTGAATTCGTTCCTGTACCAGTAATCCTGTTTGTTGAGACTCTCCGGGATGGTGAGATTATTCAGCCCGTAGTCGGAATCGGCATAAACGCCGCGATCGATCATCGTGGTCAGCGCCGTTCCGGGCACGGTGGCGACGAGCCATTCCCGGGTGTCGAACCCTGGTTTCGCGATATCTGCCGCACTCGCCTTAACCTGTGGCGCCGCCGTCATCTTCCATCCACCGGCTAGGGTCCAGTGGTTGTCGCTTGAGGCTACAATTTCGGGTCCCTTCGGAAGCGGCAGCGCCACAGGCGCGGAATATGGGGCGCGACTCTTCGGATAGGTCGCCGGATCTTGCGGCGCGCGATATCCTGCTTGTCCGCGCGTTTGCACCGGCCACGGCTTCGCGCCTTGTTCGAAGACGAGCAACGCGAACTCGGGAGGTGCAACCGCCAGTTGCCTTATCTTCTCCGCTGTCAATGCTTCGCGCACGACGGTAAAGCCTGCTACTTTGCCGCCGAAATGCTGGCCCGTGAATGTCGGCCACGGCGGCGTCGGCAGTGGCACTGGAGGTGCGATTTGCAGCGTCGGGGCCGCGCGCCCAAACGCCAGCACACCTTGACCAACCTGGCCGCCATCGCTGTAGAGGCGAAATACTGAGGTTCCGTCGAAGGTTGCCGTAACGAACTGCCACTTGCCCGGCGTAATCGTAACCGGCGCGCTCAGGCTGTTGTCCACGCCCATCCACAGCACCAACTTGCCGGGTGCAAGTCCGAGGTAGCGCGAGTATTCCGCCGACACATCTCCGATGCCGACGACTAACTCGGGTTGCGTCACCGGCGCATCGAAGTTCACCCAGGCATACATCGTCCAGGGAGAATCGGCGCGCAGCACCGTGTCCTTTTCCATCATTTTCTTGCGGAGGCCATCGCCACCCTGCTCGATGGTCGCGTTGTAAGGCCCGTACACGGGAGGATCGTTGGTGGGAACGATTTGGGCATTCAGCCCGACGCCCATAAAGGTCGCAAGGACGGCAAGCGCCGCCAAACAGCGCACACAACACTTGGATGGATTCATGAGGACCTTTCAGGCAACCGAAGAGTATCGATTTTTTAACAGCAAATCATACAGGAGGAGGTTCGGATGCAGATTCGACGGGAATGTTGAGGCGAGCCGACCGCGATCGCTGGCCGATAGCCACTGGCTACTGGCGACTGGTTTTACCGGTTCCCAAACGTGATGCTCAACCCTGATGTTGTGCCGTAATCGCTGCCCGAAAACGTCGGTGGAGGCTGGTTGTCCCAGTTCCCGTAGAAGGCAACGTTCCACGACAAACTTCCCGAGATCTTGATGTAATACGTCGCATTCAAATTCGTGTAGACCCGTCCCGGCTGCGAAATGGCCGGCAACACCGTGATCGTGGCGTCCAAGGTCGTTTTATTGAACCGAAACAGTCTTGCCCCGGCCCCTACCAGACCGGTCGCTAGCTGCTGCGGGTTCGATATCGCCACGTTATGTGAATATTGCGTCCGCTGAAAGCCAAATCCTCCCATCACATAAATCTTCACATGGTTCGTATTCGACAGCAGTCGCCCGATGCCACCACCCAGGCTGGTTCGTAGATCGATGTTCTGCTCTGAGCTCTGCAACAGCCCTGCTAGGCCCTCATAGAACCAGTTGTTCCAGCGCAGCAGGCGTTCTGCATCCAGGTTGAGCTGGTTGCGCGTGGTCGCCGTTACCCCAGTGCTGGTAGAGAGTGTGGAGTTATACGAGGCGCTAGCCTGCCAGCGTTCCCGCGGATACGCTATTTCCGACCCCAGATTGAATTGGGTGGATTGATTTCCTTTCGAGTACGTAATCCCTGTGTTGATCTGCCCATTGAACCGTTGCCAAAAGCTCTCTGAGGTTGTATCCATCTGGACAACCTTCGGCCGTTCGAGCTCCACCTTCCGCTCGGGAGTCTGCACCACCTCGATCGTCATTGGCCTCCCCTTCTCCGCATTGGCAGTTGAGAGAGTGCCGGCGTATACATTGCCATCTTCCGTTTTCACCAGGAACAGCTGGTTGCTTTCGATATGGTCCACCTGCGACCACTGGACATCACTAGTGCCGAGAATGTACTTCATGCTGATGTACAGCACGCCCTGATTCAGGCCTTTGATCTCGCCTGTCAGGTGATCGCCGTTTTTCATTACGATGACGTCGGTGCTTTCGCGCGCGAATCCGGGTACGGCACACAAAAGCAAAAAAACAATTCCGGCACGGAGATCCATCTCAGGCCTGCTTTGCTCCAGCCTTCCGCGCGTCAGAAACGGGTGCGGGTGCTGGGATGAATTGACACGGACCGCTTAATCGTATCGCACCGGTTGAAGGGAGACGCTGTAGACATCGAGGATCCGCTGGATACTCAACGCGAGAACAATCTGCGGCAAAAAAAAAAGGCCACGAGCTGGGAGATCCAACCGTGGCCCTTTGCTCTTGATATGTGCCGGTTAAGCTGCTGCCGACGACACGTTGCGAACAGCCATCGAAATCATCAGGCGGGAGACTCCGGAAACGATGAAGCTAATGCCCAACAGCGTTCCCACCACCCATTCACTGTTAAGCGGCCAATGTGCCCAGATCAGGCAGCCCAACAGCAGAGTGATGAGGGCGTCGAACAGCACCCACCCCCAGCCTTTGTGCGGTCGGAGTTGGAACGCCAGAACAATTGCGAAAACTCCGTACACTACCAGGAACGAGGCAATGATCAGCGTCAAGGCCAGCAAACCTCCGGCCGGATGCATCAGGATAAACCCGCCAGCTACGATGTACAGCAGTCCCAGCAGGATTTCGAGAACCAGTCGTCCGCCGGTTTCTGCACGAAATCCGTAGACGATTTGTACGACACCGTTAAAGATCGCCATCCATGCGACGAAGATCACCACGACTACACCTGCAGTCAGGGAGTCAGCGATGGCCAGAACGCCAGCCACAATCATCAGAATTCCCAAGGCAATGGACCATCCTGAGGCCCGCTTGACTACACCCAATGCCGTTTCTGCCATAAATCCTTCCTTTCGGTGATTCGCAGAGTCGCTGCGGTTCAGAGTTGTGAGTTCGGCCCTTAGGTTGATACGCCCTTCGGTTCAATAGCGCTAGACTGCGGCAACATTCTTGCAGAGTTCACACGGACAATCAACGCTCAAGGCTTGGAGTCGCCCGTTCGAAGCGGTCGAACTGCCGCATATCGACCGCAACCTTGTTGCGCCTACCTCGCGTTGCCACGAAGGCATCAGCAAAACGATAACCCCACTTGACCTCTTCCGTAACATAGGAGGTGCGCGTGTGCACAGTGGTTGAAAAGGTCTCGTCAAAGGCGCTGAGCAACACCAGAAACTCCGCATGAATGGCCTTTAGTGATTCGGCCGTCTCGCCGAACAGCGGACTCTTCTCATCGATGGGATGCACGACCGTCCAGGTCAGGGGCAGAAATACGACCCCTGGTCGCTCCAACGGCAACGGGTAGTATCGCCGAGTGCGGCTTCCATCAACGTCTTCGAAACGGCTGAGCAGGACTTTCGCGGAGACTTCAATCAGCTCATTCGAGCGCGGATTCGCCACGCGAAACTCGAAGGCGGTTATGTTCTGGTAAGGAGCAATCAGAGCATAACTGCTAAACAGCACCTTCGCCGTGGGACGCGCGAAACGCGCGAATAGGAGACCCGTAACGATGGCGAAGCCGAACAGACCGACCAGTGCCTCGATGGCAACGATGGTGTTGGCAGCAGTGCCAACAGGCACGATATGGCCGTAGCCGATGGTCGAGACTGTCTGGACACTGAAGAAGAACGCCCGCAGGTAGGGATGGCGTTCCATCCCAACCGTGTCGTTTCCCAACAAACCGCTCAAAGCGTCAGGCCCACACGCAACATAAGCCGCTGCGAACAGTGCATTGATGACGAAGTACATGACGGCCGCGATACCAAAAAATTCCCACCAAGGCATGGTGAGCATGGCATGGTAGGCGCTGAACGACGACCAGAAGCTCAGACCTTTACGCTCAACGTTGAAGCTGCCATCGCGATTCAACAGGCGCTGCTGGCTCTCGCGGGAGACGACTGCGCCAAAGCCCAGGTCTCGCAGGTCCTGTTCCGATAGAGGCCTGGTTGTTGTTTCTGTTGCCATCCGATCTGTGCTGTCAGCGTCTTCGCCAGAGATGCTCTGTGAGTATAACGACGTGACATTGGATGCAGGAAGTCGCGTAGAGTCGCCACCCCGCCAGATCAGCGTTTAAACTGGTAACGAGCCTCGATTTAGGAGCTAAGTAGGCCTGCCTGCAGGCGGTCGTCCGAAACATCATAGCGCGTCCCTCATTTTGGTCTGTTCCTAATAAGAAGAATTCCTGGAAGAAAGGTACGATTCATGGTCATCAGCGACAAGAAGAAGGGCACGATCGGAATCTTAACCGGCGGCGGTGATGTTCCCGGCCTGAACCCGGCAATCCGAGCTGTCACCATCCGGTCACTGGAAGAAGGCTATACTGTCATCGGCTTACGTCGCGGCTGGTCGAGCCTGGTGGACACGGTTCGCGACGCAGAATACGACAATAGCGACAACTATCAGGTCCTTACCGAGGAGCTGGTCAATCGCGCCGGACGAACCGGCGGTACCTTCCTGCACAGCTCACGCACCAACCCCAGCAAAGTCAGCAAGAACAGCGTGCCGAAGCATCTCCAGGATAAGTACAGCGCGGACAAGAACGATCTCACACCGGAAGTCCTTAAGAATCTCGAATGGCTGGGCATTGAACGCCTTATTCCCATTGGGGGCGATGACACATTGAGCTACGGCGTACGCCTCTTCCAGGAAGGCGTGAAGGTCATCGCCATCCCCAAGACGATGGACAATGACGTACCCGGCACCGACTATTGCATCGGATTCAGCACATGCGTGACGCGCACGATCGAAATGACGAATCGCCTGAGGACGTCAGCTGGTTCGCACGAGCGTTACATGGTGCTCGAAGTTTTTGGCCGCTATGCGGGGTTCACGGCCATGTTGCCTACGATGGCTGGGGCTGCGCATCGCTGTGTGATACCGGAACACAAGTTCGATATCGAACGGCTTTGCGAACTTCTGAGTATTGATCGGCGGCGCAATCCCAGCCGCTACTCGGTGGTGCTGGTTTCGGAAGGCGCAATGTTTGAGGGAGGTGAAATGGTCTTCGAAAGCCAGGCAGCGGACGCCTTCGGCCATAAGAAGCTGGGCGGCATCGGTGAATTAGTTGCTGCCAAGCTCAAGGAACTCTCGCCAAAATACAACAATGGGCAGACCGTCGAGTGCATCGAGCAAAAGCTTGGATACCTGGTGCGCTGCGGGGATCCGGATGCAATCGATTCCATCGTGCCTATGGCGTACGGCAATCTTGCCCTCGATTTGCTGCTGAAGAACATTCATGGCCGGCTGGTGGTGGTAAAGAATGGTCGATACGATAACATCCCCATCGAAGTCGTGACTGCCACCAAGAAAGTGGTCAACGTCAAGGAGTTCTACAACACCGAGCGGCTGCGCCCGTATTACGGCAGCTTTGAAATGAAGCCGGTGTTCATCATGGCAAGCGATTAGAGCCAGGGGGCTTGGCTTCCTGCAAGACCTGTCGGAAAATGTCCGCGTGTCCATTGAGCCATTGAACACGTCTCCATCTGCTGATACGGGTCAACTACCTGAACCGGAGCCGCGCTCGTTCGAGCTGCAACGGCTCCCTCCCGCGGATCTCGTTCGCAGTGTCTCCGACTTCTGCGAGGCAAGAACGCTCCGAAAGCGCACGGCAGCGCTGGTGGGCCTGCTGAACTGGACGAGGCGCCCGGCAAAATCATCGGCCGAACTATCGGGATTACCCGGACTAATCGCATATCTCGAATCGAATCGCGAAATCCGATCGCGAGTTCAATCGGTCTTTGCCGAGCTGCTCTCCGAAATGAACTGCGTTTCCCTGTTCGCGGAAGCCGGCATTCCGTCAGACCACAGCTTCACCTCAGAGATTGGACTTCGCATTTCCGCCCGCCTGCTGCCCTCGGCACGAGAAGAGTCGGATGCGGCCAAGCTACTGGTGACGATGTACCCAACGCAGCGCAGTGTTCAGCGGTTTCTGGAAACGCCGCCGGAGACATTCCAGAAGCTCGTCGATCTGCTCACACCAAGCGACGATCTGCAGTTCGCCGGCCACGAATACCTCGACCTGCAGGAAGGTCTCAGACTCCTGAGCTCCCGTGTCAGCGCCATCGGACTCAACCCGGAGATGCGGTCGCGCAGTTCCATTCAAAGCATTTGCGGGTCGCCGTTCTACGAGATCGTGCCCGCCACCGAGGACGTAATCCATGCTCGCAATCGAGCATCCTTACAAGAAGCGCTGGAAAACTGGCGAAAGATCGAGCATCGCTGCCGCATCGAGATGGTAGAGGTGCACGAGCACATGGAGAACTCCGGTGTCAGTGTCGAGCTGATCTTTGGCCTACGCAAGATTGCTGCGTGCCTGGCGAGAATGGACTCGATTCTCGTAGTACTTGCTGCCGATACAAATCACGCCCGGGTAAACGCTGTTCATGGACTTCTGGGCGAGTTGATCCGCGGTCGGTTGGCCGACCTGAGCCTCTCCAACCTACTCCGCGAGAACCTCAACCTCATCGCCCGCAAGATGGTTGAGCGGACCGGCCACAGCGGCGAGCACTATATCGCACATGATTGGGCGGAATACAAACACATGTGGCTTGCTGCCCTCGGCGGCGGTCTTCTTACGGTGCTTACCGCCGCCATCAAAGTGAGGGTTCACGATGCGCCCGTATCGCCCTTCCTGCACGCATTTGCAGCAGGCACCAATTACGCCGTCAGCTTCATTTTCCTGCAAATATTTGGGCTCGTATTGGCCACGAAACAGCCGGCTGCCACTGCGGCAACATTCGCCGGAATCATTCGAGAAACCCAGGGGGTCGAACGCGAAAGCAGACTCACGGACTTCGTCGCACGCATCACCAGCACGCAGCTAGCCGCCGCCCTGGGCAACGTCTTCGCCGTTTGCGTGGGGGCCACAATATTTGAGCGTTTTTGGCGACTAATCTTTTCGGACTCGTTCCTTTCCACACAGTCGGCTACGTACATCTATGAGACGCTCAATCCCACTTCGTCGGGGACGGCCTTCTACGCTATTGTCACGGGCGTCATCCTTTGGATGGCAGCCCTCGCCGGCAGCTGGTGCGAGAACTTCGCCGTGTACTATCGGCTCCCAGAAGCTGTCGCACAGCACCCGATGGGTCTGCGTATCGGGCAAGGGCGAATGAAGAAGATCGCCCGCGTCATACACCGAAATCTCGGAGGGTGGAGCACCAGTATCGTCCTCGGATATCTGCTCGGATTTGCTCCGGAGATTGGCCACTTCTTCGGTCTGCCGATCGACGTGCGGCACGTTACGCTCTCCACAGGAACCCTGGCGCTTTCCGTAGCGCACTTCGGTGCCCGCAGCTTCGAGAGATCCTGGTTTTACGAGGCGACGGCAGGCATAGCCGTGATTTTCGTTCTCAACCTGTTCGTCAGCTTCAGCATTGCCGCCTATGTAGGTCTGCGGGCTTACGACGTGACCGGCCAGGAACAGTGGCACCTCCTGCGGTTTCTGATACTTGACGGCCTGAAGTCACCGCTGCGTTTCCTGTGGCCCGATTACACGCGCAACCGTCACAGCAAAAGCGTCGAACTATCCGCGATCTCCGAAGATTAACAGTATTTGACTCGGGAATGGCTGGCGTGATGAGAGGGTTACGCCACTCGCCTCGCACGGGCTCGAATTCGCAACAGAGCGCGGTCCACCACTTCCAGGACTTCGCGCGCCAGTTTTGGGCTGCGATTCTCACGCAACCGCCGCTTGGCCTTGTCCACGTTGAACCAGGTTGGATTACGGTGTCCCTCAAGGGGACACTCGAGCCGCTCCACTTCGCACAAATGTGCCTGCACTGCTACTACCCCACGGTGAGGCTTGAAACGCTGACGCTTTGAGTGGAAGTACCAGTGAAACGGTTCGTGTTCGATGTGGCCTCTTACGCCGGCCTCCTCGTAAGCTTCTCTTGCAGCCGCAGCGGCATGGGTTGTATCGTGGTCAACCCCTCCCTTGGGAAAGGTCCAGCGGCCACTGCGGGTACGAACCAGCAGGAATTCCGGCTGGCCATCCTTGAGCCGATAACAAACCGCTGCCACGTGAATACGTTGGCCTGTGGATTGTGTGTGGAAATCCTGATTCCAACCGAATATGCCGTAGCTGTTCGCCGATTCCGAATTCGGCATTGAGCGGCCCCTCAAGTTCAGTCGGAGTGCTAGCTCCTTGCTGACTAACTAGTATCCCCTATTGGACCTGAAGACCAGCATTAATTGTCGATGAAAGGACCATGAGGTGTTTATTGAGTGAATACCGTGTGAACAGCAGGTGAACAGCCAGGAAGACTTTCGGTGGAGGCCAGCGCCAAACATTCTAGCGGGCTGAGAAGCGATAGACGGTCGTCGACCGGAACGTTTGTCCGGGCTTCAACTCTGTGGTGGGAAACTCCGGGTGGTTCGGCGAGTCCGGATAATGCTGGGTCTCGAGGCAAAATGCATAGCGCTTCTTGTAAACCTTGCCGTCGGTTCCTGTAACTGATCCGTCGAGAAAATTTCCGGTATAGAACTGAATGCCGGGTTGGTCGGTCAGCACTTCAAGCACTCGGCCGGTCGTGGGCTCGTAAGCTTCGGCGGCCACGATGACTTTTTTTCCGTCGCCTTCGAGTACCCAATTCTGATCGTAGCCGCGCGCCAACTTGAGCTGCTCGTTATCGGCATCGATACGCGCTCCGATGGCGGTCGGCTCGAGGAAATCAAAGGGAGTGCCCGCTACCGGAGCAAGTTCGCCGGTTGGAATCAGGTTCTTATCCACCGGAGTGTAGCGGTGGGCATTGATCTTCATCGCGTGGCCCAGGATGTCTCCGTTCCCCTGGCCCTTGAGGTTGAAGTAAGAATGGTTAGTAAGATTGAGCACAGTGTCAGCGTCGCTAGTTGCCGTGTAGTCGATGCGAAGTTCGTTGCCTTTCAAGGTGTAGCGCACGGTCGTTGTCAGATTTCCGGGAAACCCTTCCTCGCCATCCTTGCTGACATACTTCAATTCCACGCCGTTCTCGCTTTCGGTGCTGGTCCAAACCTTCTTGTTGAACCCGTTGATGCCGCCGTGCAGCGCATTGTCGCCATCGTTCTTCGGTACGTGGTAGGTCTTTCCATTCAATTGAAACGTGCCGCCCGCAATGCGATTGGCGTAGCGGCCGATAATCGCCCCCATGTAGGGCTTGTTTCCCGTCTGCACGTACCCATCGAGTCCGTCGAAACCAAGTACGATATTCGCGGTCTTACCGTTGCGGTCGGGCGCTTCGATCGACTGCACGATTCCGCCGTAGGTGAGGATCTTAACGGTTATCTTGCCGTCCTGCAGGGTGTACAGGTCGACCGGCTGGCCGTCCGCCGTACCCGCTGCCTGTTTGGAAACCTTCCCCAACATCTGCACCACCAACACCAGTACCACGAGAAGTACAAAGATTGATCTCATAGGATCTCCGATTGCGCAGTATACATCCCCGTTTTGTTAACGCTGCGGCCACTCGTCTTGTTAAGATGCGCGTTTGGGCGAGAACTTTAGGCTATACAAGATGCCGAGCGCGAACAGCACTGCTCCCCACCACGCATTCGCGTGCAGATGAAACAGCACAACCGGATTCACCGGAGGATGGGCCAGTTCCCACAACCCCGCACCCAGGATCAACGCGCCATTCACCAGGAGCGAGATGCCAACGAAGAACCAAATCGATATGCCACCTTCTTTGCCTTTGCGCATGAGCGCTCCTTACCAGACGTAGATGTTGAACAGCACGAAGGCCACGAAGACCGCTGCTCCCCAGAAGATCGGCCGCTGCCATAGAGGCGCGCCGGTTTCGCGCGGAATCGGCGTCACTCCATAGACAAGCCCAACGAGTTCGCTGTCGGCTTTTGGCTTGGTCATCAAGCTGACGATGACGGTGACTGCCACGCACACAACCCACGACCACAGAGCCCGGTACATGTTCTCGGCCATCGCACGAGCATCAGATGAGAGTGCGATGTAACGTAGCGCCGTCGGATCGAACTTTACCCAAAACCACATGCCTATCGACGACAAGGTTCCCGCCAACAATCCCCAGAAGCCTCCCGCCGGCGAGGTTCTCTTCCACAACATGCCGAGCACCACTGTTCCAAACAGTGGCGCAATAAAAAAGCTGAACAGCGCTTGCACGTAATCCATGATGCTCAGGAACTGCATCACCAGGTACGCGGTGCCGACAGAAATGAGGACTCCGATGATGGTGGTCCACCGGCCCATCTTCACGTAGTGCTCATCACTGGCATTCTTCTTGATCAGCGCGCGGTAGATGTCATAGGTCCAGACCGTCGTGAATGCGCTGACGTTACCAGCCATCCCCGACATGAAGCCCGCAATGAGTGCCGTGATACCAAGGCCCAGCAACCCTGGACCGCAATAACGGGACAGCATCAGCGGTAGCACTTCGTTGTAGCTGTGGCCGCCCGAAGCGATTGCCGCACCCTCGCCGACAAGCTTTTGCGGCAGCACCGCAAGCGCCAGAAGTCCCGGCAAGATCACGATGAACGGGACAAACATCTTGAATGCCGCGCCGATAATCGGAGCCAACTCCGCCGAGCGCAGGTCCTTTGCCGACAGCACGCGCTGTACGACGAGGAAGTCCGTCGTCCAATATCCAAACGAAATCACGAAGCCGAGGCCAAAAACGATGCCCGTCCAGTGAATCCCCATGGGATTGTCTTTGAAAGTGCCCATAGTCGACCACAGGTGCGTGTATTCCGCTGACGCCCGTACGGCGATCTGCGCCTTCAGGTTGTTCCAGCCACCTGCTTCGATCAGACCCATCACCGGAATAATCAAAGCGCCGGCCCAGATCAGAATGAATTGCAGCACCTCATTGAAAATTGCCGAGCGCAGGCCGCCCAACGCTACATAGACGGCAACGGTGAGCGACGACACCCAAATTGAGAAATTGATGTCCCATCCCAACACCACCTTCATCACTAGCGCCATCGAGTACATGTTGATGCCGCTCATGAGCACCGTCATGAAAGCGAAGGACACCGACGACAGTGTGCGTGCCGCTTCACCGTATCGCAACTTCAGAAACCCCGGGACTGAATGGGTCTTCGAGATGTAGTAGAAGGGCATCATCACCAGTGCGAGGAACAACATCGCCGGAATCGCTCCGATCCAGTACCAATGCGTCGCTAGAATCCCGTATTGGTAGGCGGCGGCAGCCCAGCCCATCAGTTCGAGAGAGCCAAGGTTCGCAGACAGGAAGCTAAGCCCGGCGATCCATGCGGTCATTTCTCGGCCGGCCATGAAGAAGTCTTCGCTGGTGTTGGATTGGCCGCGCAGATACCACCCAATACCAAGCACCAATGCGAAGTAAAAAGCGATGATTACCACGTCCACCGCGGAGAGATGAACCAGCCTTTCGGCAACCACCAGAGCGAAAGCTCGTGTCATTCGCAGTTCCTTCGTTGCGGCAGAGAATTACGTTTTCCTTATCGTGTACGTACACGATACAGTTTGAGAAGCCAGTACGTAAAGTCATTGACCTTCGGAGCCGGGCTGCCGTGATTCCGCTCGCTGTACGTTATCATGCCAGTATGGTCATAACCACGAGCGCGCTGCTCTTTGATTTGGACGGTGTCTTAGTTGATTCCACGCCGGCGATCACAAGGGTGTGGGCCCGATGGGCACTCGATCACGGATTTGATCCCGACAAGACCGTGCGCGAAGCCCACGGCAAACCGAGCTTGGACTCCCTCCGCGAGCTCTTGCCGGACGCTGACCACGAGACCATGAACCTGGAAATGGAACGTCGCGAGATCGAGGATCTCGAAGGTGTGGTACCACAGGCCGGCGCCGTCGAGTTGCTGAATTCTCTTCCCTCAGACCGCTGGACCATTGTCACCTCGTGCACCCGCGAACTTGCCGAGGTCCGGGTGCGCGCTGCGCGCCTCCCTCAGCCTCCTACCATGGTCACCTCCTCAGAAATAACGCGTGGCAAGCCGGATCCGGAACCGTACCTGACGGGAGCGGCCAAGCTTGGATTCAGTCCTGCCGACTGCATTGTTCTCGAGGACGTGCCGGCAGGTATTCGCTCCGGGAAAGCCGCGGGCGCACGTGTGATCGCACTCCGCACCACCGCAACGGAACCGGAACTCAATTGCGAAAAACCCGACTGGATTGTCGACAATTGCGCCGCAATTTCCGCGCAGTTCGATGCCACGCTCGGCCTCCTTAGACTCACGATTACGTGACATGCTAGCGTATTGAGTTCGGCCGGAGTCTTCATGTTTCGCAATAGTGTGCCTGCTTTCATGCTGTCTTTCTGCTGGTTGGCGACGTTCACCGCAATTGCGCAGGTTCCGCCCTCCCGTACCTTCGCTCCCTACCTCGACATGAGCAAGATGGGCGCCCGACTTCCCTCGATCCAGATCGAAACCGGCGTCAACGCCTTCACGCTGGCATTCGTCGTCGCGGGTAATGGATGCGTACCAGTGTGGCTCGGCGGCAGTTCTGTGGCGTCGGACACAGACGTTGCCGCGGCTATACAACAGGTGCGCGCCAAAGGCGCCGATGTCCTCATCGCCTTTGGCGGCTACGACGGCATCGAACTGGCGCAGTCCTGCCCAGATGTACCGAGTCTGCAGGCGGCCTATCAGGCGGTCATCGAAAAGTACAAGCCGAGGGTGCTTGATCTCGACATCGAGCACAGTGCGATTGAAGATCCTGTTTCCATCGATCGTCGCAGCCAGGCCCTGAAGGCGCTCGTGGCCGCCAATCCCGAACTCCAGATCAACTACACACTGCCAACCACTCCTGCGGGGCTCACAGATCTCTCCGTCAATGTAATCAAAAGCGCTATGAAGTTTGGTACGCCGGTCAGCATCGTGAACCTGATGACCATGGACTACGGGGCTGCGGTGTTGACCGGCGCAATGGGTCCGAACGCAGTTGCCGCCGCCGCAGGCGCCATGTGTCAGTTGAAATCGGTCGGATTAGCCGCGAAGATCGGCCTCACCCCGATGATCGGCGTGAATGACTCAGCCGGCGAAACATTTACACTTGATGACGCCCAAGTCGTCCTAAACTACGCGCTGGCCAACTCGAGTTCAATTGCGCTGATATCGTTTTGGTCGATCGGCCGGGATAACGGCGGTTGTTTTGGGAAGGTCTCGCCGTTCTGCAGCGGCATTCCCCAGAAGGACTGGGACTTCACGCGCATTTTCCAGAAGTTCCTGCAGTAGCTATCCCATCCTCACCACGACTTCATTCACTGATCCCTTGGGCTGCGCTGCCAACGGCATAGTCGCTGGTCTTCCATTGAGGATGACGGCCTTGACGCCTTTCTCCACCCCGTCAGGATTCTCAACCACGATCTGGTAACTCGCTGCGCGCCATTGCCGCTGCACTTCAAAGCGCTTCCAGTCTGCCGGTACGCAGGGATCGATCACCAGTCCTTCGAATGTCAAACGCACCCCCAGAATCCAGCGTGTCGCGGCTGTGTAATTCCAGCCGCCGCTGCCCGTAAGCCAGGGATGCCGCGCTCGCCCGAATGCACTGTGGTCTCTACCCATGATGAACTGGCAATACGAATAAGCCTCTGCTTCGCGTACTTCGATCATGTCATTCTGGTTGTACGGCAAAAGCGAGTTGTAGAACTTCATCGCACGCTCACCGCGACCCAGCTTGCATTCGGCAATCACCGCCCACGGGTTGGGATGGCTGAATATGGCGGCATTCTCTTTAATCCCCTTGTACACGCGGCCGACGAACCCGATGTCATCGTTCGGTTTGGAAAATGCCGGCCACAACAGATGAATTCCGTAAGGTGAGTAGAGGTACCTGTCTACCGCATCCATTGCTGCGCGTCCACGCTCGGCGGACGCCGTGTCAGAAACCACTGCCCAGGTGTTGCTCTCGATGAAGACCTTGCCTTCTGCGTTTTCGTGACTGCCTATCTTCAGCCCCTTCGCAGTGATGCCGCGCAGATACCACTCACCATCCCACAACTCGCGCTCGCAGGCTGCTTTCACGTGATCAGCCATCGCAGAGTAACTTGCGACATCTTGGCTTCGCCCCAAGTGCGCTGCCGCTTCCACAAACTCCCGCAGCGCCCAGTGGTGCATAAAGGAGACCATCGCGCTCTGGCCGCCACCCAAATTGAGGCAGTCGTTCCAATCGGCCCGCAGACCCTTGCATATTCCGGTTGCACCAACTTGCTCCGCTGAGAAGTCCAATGCCCGCTTCAAGTGTTCGTAAACAGTCGCCGCGCCCTCATCGGCAAACGGCACTACCTCGTCGAATAACGAAAGCTCACCTGTTTCTTTCACGTACTCGCAAATCGTCACAACTTGCCATAGGTGATCGTCCGAGCAAGTCTGTTCCAGCCCATGAATCATCTGCTTCTTGTCGGGTGCGTGGGCGATGGTGGGCGACTTGAATTCCGGCTTCTTTTGCTTCTCGGGGTCGAACCAATCCGGATCGAACAGGTGGAGTCCGTATCCCGCACTTACCTGTCCTTTAAGCAACTCAATAATGCGCTGCCTGCATTTGACAGGATTCGTGTGTACCACGCTCATCACGTCCTGAGACGTGTCTCGATAGCCCAGACCTGTGCGCCCGCCAACCTCGATAAACGATGCAAAACGCGACCACACTACGCAAGTCTCGGCCTGGTAGAGAGTCCAGATGTTGGTCATCGTGTCGAGGCCTTCGTGCGGCGTCTTGCACTGGAAAACCGCCAGCTTCTTCGCCCAATATTCCCGCAGCGCTTCGAATGCCGCGTCGACTTTCGCGAAGTTCGAATACTTGCTCCTGATCTGTTTTCCGGCGACGCGGTTGCCGACTCCGAGCATGAACACCTCTCGCGCTTCTTCGCCTGGCGCCAGAGTTAGCCGCTTGTGCAGCGCTCCACAATGATTCCCACCTAGCTCCGAGCTGCCGTGGCATTCTCCGCGCTCGACCGCCAGCGGGTTGGTCTCGGTGTGATAGCTACCCAGAAACTTCTCGCGCACGCAGTCATAACTGTCGGGATCGAAGCTGGCAGTCAGGTAATGAAAGGTCCACGGCTCGTAGAAGAAGTCGTACTCGATTACGCCATCAGCGTAGCTGGAGCCCGCAGCGTACAAACTCATTTGCAGGTTTTGATTGTCGATCTCGATGTGATGAAAGGAAAATTCGACATACGAGAACACACTCAGGTTGCGTGGCTTGTCGCTCGTATTCTTGATCCGCACATCCCACAGTTCGACGTCGTCCTCGATTGGGATGAATAGCGTCTGCTGTGCGTCGATGCCGTTGTAATCGCACGAAAATTTCGAATACGACAGGCCGTGCCGGCATTCGTACTTGGCCATGGCGAGATCCTTGCCCACTGGCTGCCACGAAATCGACCAGTATTCGCCCGTCTGGTCGTCGCGCAAGTACACATAGTGTCCGGGACGGTCCAGCGGAACACCATTCTGGCGAAACCGCGTTATGCGGTGATGCTCAGCGCTCTGGTAAAAGGAATACCCTCCCGCATTGTGGGAGATGACCGTGCATAAATCGCGCACGCCCAGATAATTGGTCCACGAAACCGGCACATCCACTCGGCCGATCACATACTCCCGATTTGTATTATCAAAGTACCCGTAGCGCAAACCGACCTCCGTTCCAGCCCGACAGACTTCGCTCAGGGCAGGCTCCGGACACGAAGGTTGTGAATCGCATTTCTCCGTGTTCTCGGTGTCTCTGTGGTGAATGTCTTTCTGCACGGAACAGTGGAGCTACTTCCCGCTCTCCGCCGTTACAAACTGCCGCAACCACTGCAACAGTTCATTCGCTTTTGCTCGACTGTCAGCCTCAACCGTCAACCGCAGTACCGGCTCAGTTCCCGAGAACCGCAACAGCGCCCAGTTATCGTTTTCCAGCAGCAGCTTGGTTCCATCCATATGCGAGATGCTGACGACCTTGTACGGCCCAATGTGCGAGCTGGGCGCTTGCATCATGCGCTTGGGGACCGCAATTCGCATCTCCGGCGTTGCCGGCAGACTCTCTTCGACGTAGCACAGCCGCCCTGTCAGCCCGTACGCCTTCTCCAGTAACTCCGAGACCTTCAATCCCGTCTTCGCCAGCATCTCCACCACCAGCGCACATGCGAAAATGCCGTCCTTCCCCAGGATGTGCCCGCGGATGGTCAGGCCGCCCGACGACTCGCCGCCCAGCACAGCATTGTGCTCCTGCATCGTCGAAACGATGTGCTTGAAACCCACCGGCGTTTCGTAGCACTGCTCACCCAGCTTCTTGGCCAGCCGGTCGAGAAGGTGCGACGTAGACAAATTTCGTACGACGCCCCCGCGCTCGCCGCGTATTTCGTGAAGATACCAATAGAGAAGCAGCAGCACATCATTGATCGACACGTACTCGCCGCGCTCATCGAGAATCGCGACCCGGTCGGCATCGCCGTCCATCGCCAGCCCCAGGTCGTAATCCCCCTCTTTCATCTCTGAGCTCAGCAATCGCAGGGCATCTTCATTGGGCGCTGGCGACCGCCCGCCAAACAGCGGATTATGTCGCTCGTGGATGAACGTCACCCGGCAACGAGCTTCGGTCAGGACGGTCCCCAGCGTGAGTTGCCCAACACCGTACATCGGATCCACGATCACCCGCAGACCTGCCTCGCGAATCTTCGCAAGGTCTACCAGCTTCTCTACCGCATCCACGTATTGATTGGTGAAGTCGTGTTTCTCGACGATCCCAGCGTCCAGCGACAGGTCGAGCTCGAGCTTGATGACATCGGCTTCGCTCAGCGCATTGGCTTCCTTCTCGATCAGTCGTGTTTCGTTGTCGAGCAACAACGAGCCATCGCCATGGAACACCTTCAGCCCGTTCCACTCCGGGGGATTGTGACTCGCCGTGAACATCAAGCCGTAGGCAGAGCCCTTGATCGCCGTGGCATAAGTGATCAGCGGCGTGGGAGCGTCTTCAGCCTGCAAAATTGTTGGAATATCATTGCCTGCGAATACTTCCGCCGAGGCCTCGGCGGCCTGCTTTGACAGGAACCTTCGGTCGTAGCCGATAATCACGCCCTTTTTCTCCAGCGATTGTCGCGTGATCTCGTTTGCCAATGCTTGCGAGAGGCGACGCACGTTGTGCAGCGTGAATCCCTCGCCGATCAGCGCTCGCCAGCCGCCGGTACCAAACGCGATCAGGTTTTGTTCTTCCTGCCGCCGGGGACGGTACAACCGTTTCTGAAGAATGAACCCCGCCCGCTCGAAATCTGCATCCGAGTTAATTCCCTGCACTTCGTCCTGATCGTAGAGTTGGTAGCTTTCGACTTTCAGTCCGGAGCGAATCAACTGGTGCACGCAATCGGTCAGCCGGTAATCGCCGTCGACCGGTGACGGCGACAGCTTCTGCAAGGCGCTTGCGATCACTCGGGCATTCACCACGTAAGCGCCAACATTAAGTTCGCGGATCGCCCGCACTTCGGCTGACGCTTCCGTGTCTTCGATTATGTCGATAATCTGCCCGCCGGCGTCACGGATGATCCGGCCATAGGGCAGCGGCTTGTCGACAATCGCCGTCAGCAGCGTCAAATGCGCTTGCTTCAGGCGATGCCGGTTCAGGAGTCCGAGTATGGAAGCGGGTCGAAACAAGGGTGTATCGCCGTATAAGATGAGCAGGTTTCCGCTGAACTCGGAGATCGCTTCGCAGACTCGCCTCACCGCGTCGCCTGTGCCACGCGCTTGTTCCTGACATACGTAGTGAACCTTAGGGCCAAGGTGGTCGCGAACGTGCTGCGCCCGATATCCGACAACAACGTAGATATCGTTCGGCGCCACCACCTGCAGGGCGTTCTGTACCACATGCTGCAGGATCGTGTGGTCTCCTAGCTGCTTCAGGACCAGAGGCCCACCGTCTCCAGTGGCCGCATCCTTCCCCGCTGCGAGAATGGCGGCTTTCAGCTCATTTCCGGCAATATTGCTATCCATCGCCATAAGTCACAATCACGCCTCAACGTATTCCGCATCCGCCATTGCCGGTCTCGGCCCATGGATCGGCACAAACCTGGCCAGAATCATGGCTGGGATCGCCGAAATCAGTACCCACAGAAAAAAGTGCTCATATCCCAGCTTGGTCTGCACCCAGCCGCTCACCGCCCCCGGCACAACGAGTCCAAGGTTCATCAGCGAATTGGCGAAGGCGTAGTGCGCCGTCTGATATCTTCCCGGCGCAATCTCCAGCATCATTAGCAGCATGACGCCCACAAATCCGAACCCGTAGCCGAACATCTCCAGCGACATCGCGCCGGCGATCAGGGCTGAATTTGTGGGTAGCATAGTGCTCAAGTAGAAGTACGTCAGCATGGGGAGATTCATGACCAGAATCAACGGCAGCAGGGCGCGCTTCAAGCCGAGCCAGGCAGCAAAGTACCCGCCCAATACAGTCCCGACGATAAACGCCGCGGTGCCAAAGGTTCCATAAATCGTCCCAAATTGTGCCGTGGTGAGTCCCAATCCCCCGTGCTCGCGAGCCGCCTTCAGGAACAGCGGCCCGATCTTTACCACCTGCCCCTCGCCCGCCCGGTAAAGAAATACGAAGAGCAGCAGAAAACCGATGTGCGGCTTCCGGAAAAAACTGATCACGACATCCCAGAACGTGGTCAGCACTTCAGCCAGGTTGCGTGAGTGGCGCTCAGCGCCGCCTTTGGGAAGAACTCGCGCATGAAACAGGCTCAGCAGCACCAGCGTGAGGCCCACCGAGCCGAAGATGATCATCCATGCCCGCACCGCCGCCATCCGCGATTCGAGGTATCCCGCGAGAATCAGCAGTCCACCCTGCGAAACAAACCGCGCGATGTTGTAGAACGCTCCCTGCCATCCCGCGTATTTTGCCTGTTGCCTCGAACTGAGGCTCGCGATGTATAACCCGTCAGCCGCAATGTCGTGGGTTGACGAGCAAAACGCAATCGCTGCCAGCAGGGCCACGCTATAACGAAAGTAGCCGGGCAAGGGTAGGCAGAGGGCCAGCAGACCCAGGCACGTGCCGCCAAGGAACTCTGCCGTAATGACAAAGAACTTCTTGGTCCGGTACATCTCAAGGAAAGGACTCCACAGCGGCTTGAGCGACCACGGAAGCCCCAGCAGACTTACCGTCGCTGTGATGGTCACGTTCGATACGCCCATGCGTGAGTAGAAGATCAGCGCCATCATGTTGACGGCATAAAACGGTAGCCCTTCAGCAAAATACAGAGTAGGGACCCACAGGCTTGGGCTAAACCTGCCGCCTGCTCTGCTCATCACCATTTCACTAGTTCGTGTTTCCAGTCTGTGCTCCTCTTGCCTCCGCCTTCGCCGTAATACAAGCAACCGCTCAACGGCGCAACTCGTTCCTTTCATTCAATCATAAACGAACATATTCGAAAGTAAAAGATAATCAGGAAAACTCGGCTTGAGAGCTCGTTTGCGCAGCAAATAAACCTTAGGTGAAGGAAACTGCGGAATCTGTGGCTTACTGTACCAGCCGCTCTAGCAACCGATGCACGCCGCTTAGACTTCCGGGCCACAGCAGCACCGTTCCGGCCACCCATCCCAGCATGAGTGCCGTATTACATGGAATCGCTGCCAAGGGCTTCAGGGGACGCTCAGCGTAAACAGGCTCTCTGAGGAGGCGATCGATTCGCGCTGCCAGATCATCGTCATGGCTCATCAGCGACGACAGCACATACGGCGGAGCAGACTGCACTCCCAGCTTCGCGACCCGTACCAGGGCTGTGGCTAAAGAAAGAGCACGTTCCTGGCTTCCATCCACCGCCTCGTCATCCGCCGACCACTCAATGAATCGGGCCCAGGCTCGTTCGATCTGGCCAAGCCCCCGGCAAAACGGAACGGCATCGGGCATCAGCAAGAGCGCCAACTTCTTCAGATTGTCGCGCGAAGAGCGATGGGCTGTTTCGTGGCGAATCGCCACTGCCCTTTGTTCTTCGCTCAGCGCTTCCATCACTCGTTGCGAAACCACGAGACGAGGATGCGTGACTCCCGCAACCGCCATAATGGCTGCGCAGTCCTGAACCACCAGCATGTCGGCCGATTCCACAGAGCCATCGGCCGTTTCGCTCTCGCGCCTCCAACGGCGCAAATACCGCTCGGTTTGGACGATCGAAGCCCCGCTTCGCACCAGCGAAACTGCACAGACCGAAATGCCCAAGAGCGCCGAGGCGAGGCAGATCCATCCAACACGTTCGCCGGCAATATCCGGTTCCCACCACACGTAACTTGGAATGCAAAAGCCTGCGACCAGAAAGGCCGAAACGACCATCGGCGCGGAACGCAATGCGAAGAGGAACCGCGCGGCCATGCGTGGCTTCATCGTCCGCGCGATTCGCAGTCCGGTCGATGCGAATCCTCGAACGCCCAGCCAGATAGCAGTATGCGCCACGTAAAACGTGGCAAAGCACAGGACGACCAGCCGAACATAGTAGGGAAAAATCATTTCTGCTTCGAGTTAGCTAGCTCTTCCCGCTTACGTTGAATTTTGTTCTCCAGCTCGTCCAGTAGTTGCAGGTCGTGCGAGCCGACGGCATCCACCAGGCAGGAGAGCAGCAGGTGACGCGACTCCTCCGGTCCTGACAAAAAGCCTGCCATCATCTCCCCGGCCCGACGGCGATTCCACTCTTCCCGCGTCAGCTTGGGCGCGTACACGAAGGCTCTCTCCGTCATCTCCCGTCCCAGCAAGCCCTTCTTGTACAGCCGATCCAGCGTAGTCATCACGGTTGTGTAGGCCAGTTCGCGCTGCATCTGCCCAACGACGTCCCTGACATTACTTGCGCCGAAATTCCACACTACATCCATGACTTCCAGCTCCAGCGGCCCCAGCATCAATTGCCGATCGGACAAAGGATCATCGCCGAGCACATAGTTGACAACATGCTTCATCGACACTACTCTCCGGTTGATTTGCGAAGCCGATTGTACCCTCCACAACCGACCACACGCCAGCAAAACTCCCTGCGAATGCAGGGGGTGGTGAACGCTACTTCCCTTGCCCGTTGTCGAACTCCGCCAGCTTCCCGCTCTTCAGCTTGTCCCACTCAGCAATCCGCACCTCCGCCGCTTCGCTCGAGATCCGATACACCTCCAGCGCCTGCTGCGGCGTCGTTCGATCGCCACCCTCTACCACCCGCAATGCCGATTGCAGGCCGCTGGCTGCCGTTGTTAACCCCATTGCGTCAGGCGTGCCCTTCTCGATTTCAGCGATCTCAGAGACCATTCGCTCCACTTGTATTTGCGGTTGACCTGTCAACTTCTCCTTTAAGTTTGCCAGCCGTTCCTTCGAGGCTTTTATCTGCTCTTGTGCCCTGCGTACCCGCAGGGTCACTGCCAAGATTTCCACACCTAACCGTTGCTGTTCTGCCAGTTCTGAGGCGGTTGCGTTTGACCGAGGGTCCATCTTGACCGTCACCGCCGTACCGAGCTTCGCGCCATCCACCGTGAAGTCGACTTGGTAGTACCCCGGAGCCACCTTCGGACCTCCCTCGATTCCAGTCTCCTCATCCACTGCATCGCCGATCCCGGCACTGCTCCAGCGCAGATCCCAAACAAACCGATGCATCCCTGGAGTTGTTTCCAGTACCGCGGGCTTCGGCAGCCAGCGCTCCGCAATCGGTAACGGAGGCCCACCCTCAGCCCTCCTCTCTCCGCTCACATACCCGCGCACGAGCTTTCCTGTTCCGTCGCGCACTTCCAGCGTCACCTTCACTGCTTCCGCCGGCAGGTAGTAATCGATCACTGCTCCGCTTGGCGGATTGTTGGCCATCGGCTCCTCTGGAGGAAATGGACTCCCCAAAAACGAATCGTTATCGATACGTACCGCCACCGCCGGAACGAACACTCGCGCCTTGTCCGTCTCCGCGTTCGCGACAATTTGCCGCAGCGCAGTGATATTGTCCATCACCCAGAACGCCCGACCGTGTGTCGCAATCACCAAGTCATCGCCATGAATCACTAGGTCCCGCACGGACGTCACCGGCAGGTTGAACTGCAAGGGCTGCCAATGATCGCCCGCGTCGAACGACACGTACACGCCCAACTCCGTTCCGGCAAACAGCAGGGCCTTGGCCTGAGTGTCCTGGCGGATCGCATTCAGAAACGCGTTCGCCCCGATGCCCTGCGTAATTGGCTGCCACGTCTTCCCGTAATCCCGAGTGCGATACAGGTACGGAGCCCGGTCGTTCAGTCTGTGCCGGTCAACGGCAACGTAGGCTACCGCCGGATCAAAGTGCGAGAGCTCGATCATGGCAATCTTGCTCCAGTCGCTCAGCTCCTTTGGGGTCACATTGGTCCATGTTTTCCCAGCATCGGTGGTTACATGCACCAGCCCTGTATCGCTCCCCGCCCAGATCACGTTCGCCTTGAGCGGCGAGGGCGCAATCGAGAAGACAACCCCGAATCCACGTTGCTTCGCGTTCTGCACCGTAGCGGAGGCTTTTGCTTCATCAGTGGAAACCGGTCCAGCACCTGTCAAATCCGGACTGATCTTCTCCCAATGCAGCCCGCCATCGGTCGTCTTCATAACGTACTGTGTGCCCAGATACAGCGCACTCCTCTCCACCGGCGACATCACCAGCACTGGCGACCACGGCGCGCGATATTTCCTGGTGTCGATCTCCGTCACCCCCACCGGCATCGGCCAAGGCGAGATGTCCTGGCTAAGCGAAGTGCGCCGATCGAAACGCGACACCCGGCCATACGCCCCGCTGGCATAAAAGATGTTCGGGTCATTGGGATCCATGGCAATCCAGCCGCTCTCTCCGCCGCCTACTAGAAACCAATCCGTCGCCATGATGTGACCATGGTCGGTGCGGCCATACACCGCCGCGCTGCCGCTGTCCTGCTGCGCCCCAAATACCGCGTAAGGAAATCCGTTGTCCGTCGTGACGTGGTAGAACTGGCCAATCGGCTGATTGAACCACGATGACCACGTTGCTCCATCATCCACGCTCACACTCGTACCCTGATCGGTAGCCACCACCATTCGCGACGAGTTCGCGGGATCGATCCAAAGCTGATGGTAGTCGTCGCCGCCAGGCGCACCGCGTACAATGCTGAGCTTCTTGCCTCCAGCTTCCAGTCGGTACAAGGCCACATTCGGCACGTAAACCACGTCAGGGTTGCTCGGATCAATAGTCGGCTGATTGAAGTACCAGGCGCGGCTGGTCAATCGTTTATCGCTGTTTGCCAACACCCAAGTCTCGCCACCATCATCCGACCAATACAGCCCAGACTTGTTTGCCGGATCATTCTCCTTTCCCTGCTCGATGAGCGCGTACACCCGGCGACCATCGGCAGCGACCGTTACTCCCACACGGCCCCATTCGCCGTCCGGCAGGCCGTTGCCTTCCAGTTTCTTCCAGGTCGCACCTGCATCCGTCGTCCGAAAGATTCCGCCATGACCGCCATTAATGGGCGCATACGTACTCCAAGCAGGCCGGTGCGCCTGCCACGTTGCTGCAAACAAAATCTGCGGGTTCCCGGCTGCGATTGCCAGATCGCTCACGCCAATTTCGGCGCCTTGATCCAGGACGTGCAACCACGTCTCTCCACCATCGGTTGATTTGTACACGCCTCGTTCCGGGTTTGGTCCGTATGCATGGCCTAGCGCCCCCACATAAACCACCGCCGGATTGCTGGGATCAACCACGATCCTGCTGATCTGCCGCGTCTCCCGCAGTCCAAGGTTGGTCCACGTCTTTCCACCATCAGCTGACTTGTAAACCCCGTCGCCCGAGGCCAAGTCGCTGCGAATGTCGGACTCGCCTGTGCCCGCATAAATCACCTGCCGATTCGAGGGTGCGACCGCCAGCGCTCCGATGGAGGCGATGGGCTGTCCGTCGGTAAGCGGAAGCCAGGTCACTCCGGCATTTTCCGTCTTCCATATGCCGCCATCGACCGAGCCCATGAAGAACGTCGTCCCGTTTCCCGGGATGCCAGCGACCGCAACCGAGCGCCCACCGCGAAACGGTCCCAGTAAGCGCCACTGCAGGCCCGAGTACAGGGACGCTGGAACAGGCTGCGCCCACAAAAATGTCGCAACCAAAACGTACAGTAGCCACACCAACACGCAAGACCGCAAGATCTGCCTCATTCGTCGAGAAGCCTCGCCTTAGAAATTCGCGTTCATTTAGACTACACTTCGCCGTTTCAACAACTCATTTCTGGATGTCTATGCGCACAAACCTAGCATTGCTCTTCTTCCTTATTGCCTTTCCGCCAGTCCATCACGCCCAAACAGCCAAAGTTGACACCAAAGCGCTCACCGAGATGCGCTGGCGAAATGTCGGCCCGTTTCGCGGAGGCCGCACACGTGCCCTCAGCGGCGTTCCCGGTCAGCCAAACGTTTTCTACATCGGCGCGGTGAATGGTGGCGTGTGGAAGTCCACTGACTACGGGCGTACCTGGCAGCCCATTTTCGACGATCAGCCAACCGGCTCGATCGGTGCTCTCGTGGTCGCTCCTTCCGATCCCAACATCATTTACGTTGGAAGCGGTGAAGGTCTTCATCGCCCCGATCTCTCTGTCGGCGATGGCATCTACAAGTCCACCGACGCGGGCAAAACTTGGACGCACCTCGGCCTGCGCGAGGGTCAGCAAATCTCTCAGATGGCCGTCGACCCTCGCAATCCCGACCGTCTGTTCGTGGCAGTCGCCGGGCATCCTTACGGCCCGAATCCGGAGCGCGGAATCTTCCGCTCCACTGACGGGGCCAAGACGTTCGAGAAGGTCCTCTACAAGAACGAGAACATCGGTGCAGCAGGCGTCGTGATCGATCCGTCTGACCCTAACATCGTCTATGCCACATTGTGGGAGGCCCGCGAGGGTCCGTGGGAGAATGGCTCCTGGAACGGCACCGGCGGAGGCATCTTTAAGTCCACCGACGGCGGCACCACCTGGAACCAGCTCGCGGGTGGCTTGCCTGACGGCATTGTGCAAGCTTATGTCAACATCTCGCTCAGCGATCCAAAGCGCCTCTTCGCCTCAGTGGCTACCCAGGAGGGCGTTGACCTCTGGGCGTCTTCCGATGCCGGAGCAACCTGGCACACGGTCACTAGCGATCCGCGCCCCAAAGGCCGTATTGGCGGCGGAGATTTGCCGGTGCCGATGATCGATCCGAAGAATCCCGATGTGGTTTACATGGCTTCGACGGTCACGTGGAAATGCACCGATAGCGGCAAGACTTGGATTGGCTTTCGCGGCGCGCCAGGGGGCGATGACTATCAGAACATCTGGATCAACCCCAACGACCCGAACACCATCTTCATCACCAGTGACCAGGGCGGAATCATTACCGTCAACGGTGGGCAATCATGGAGCTCGTGGTACAACCAGCCCACCGCGCAGATGTATCACGTCGCCGCCGACAATTCCTTCCCTTACCGACTTTGCAGCGGTCAGCAGGAGAGTGGCTCGGCCTGCATCTCTAGCCGCGGCAACGATGGCCAAATCACCATGCGCGACTGGCATCCTGTGGCTCTTGAGGAATACGGCTACGCCGCGCCTGATCCGCTCGATCCCGATATCGTCTATGGCGGTAAGCTCACGCGCTACGATCGGAGAACCACGCAGGCACAGTACGTCATGCCGGTTCAGTTGCGGCCACCGGATTTCCGCGTCGTCCGCACCGCGCCGTTGATGTTCTCGCCGGTTGATCCTCACCTGCTCTACTTCGCCGCCAACACGCTCTGGAGCACAGGCGACGGCGGCCGCAATTGGAAGCAGATCAGCCCCGATCTCACCCGGAAGACATGGGACGTTCCCGCCAGCGTCGGGATCTTCGCCAGCGAAGTCACCCCCACGCTGCGCGGCGTGATCTATGCGCTGGCGCCTTCGCCACTCGATATCAACCGCATCTGGGCTGGAACCGACGACGGCTTGATCTGGCTCACAACCGACGGCGGCAAGAACTGGAACAATGTCACGCCACCTTTGCTCACTGCCTGGCAGAAGGTTTCGACACTGGAAGCCAGCCACACTGACCCGAACACTGCTTACGCGGCAATCAATACGCTCCGTCTCAACGATCTGCGCCCGCACATCCTGCGTACTCGCGATGGCGGCAAGACCTGGACCGAGATCGTCACCGGCATTCCAGACGATGAAAATGTCAACGCCGTACGCGAAGATCCTAAGCGCAAAGGTCTGCTATTCGCTGGAACTGAGCGCACTGTGTATGTCTCGTTTGATGACGGAGATCATTGGCAATCGCTGCGGCTGAACCTGCCCGCGTCTTCAGTGCGCGATCTCACCATCAAGGACAACGACCTGGCGATCGCTATGCACGGCCGCGGTTTCTGGATCCTGGATGACATTACTCCGCTGCGCCAGCTCAACGACAAGGCGCTCGTTGATAAAGCGTTCCTCTTCGAGCCGGCGTTGGCCTATCGTGTCCGCTGGAACACGAACTCCGACACACCGCTTCCGCCTGATGTTCCCGCGGGACAGAATCCGCCGGACGGCGCGATCCTCAACTACTATCTTGGCCCGGGCACGTCTGGAGATGTGACGCTGGAAATCCTCGACAGCTCGGGCAAGCTCGTGCGGCGCTATTCCAGTGCTGATCCATTGCCTGCACCTGATCCGGAACTGGCAATTCCGAGCTATTGGGTTCGTCCTCCGCAGAAGCTCAGCAATCAGGCGGGATTCCATCGCTTCGTGTGGGACCTGCATTACGCGCCGATTCGCGGCGTGAAGCCCGATTATCCAATCGCCGCCGTGTACCAGAACACGCCGCCGGTTTCGACATCGCCGTGGGCGGTTCCCGGCAAGTACAAGATTGTGCTGACGGCGAATGGACAGAAGTACACGCAGGAGCTCACGCTGGCGATGGATCCGCGTGTGAAGATCTCTGCTGCTGATCTTCAGCAGCAGTTCGATCTCTCGCAGCAGGTCTATCAGAACCTGCTTGCGCTGCAACCCATCAACGACCAGATCGAGCAGATTCGCGCTCAGATCAAGGCGCAGCGCGCGAAGTCGCCATCGCCGGAAGACACCGCCAAGCTCGATGCCTTCTCGCAGAAGCTGGATGCTTTTGCCGGGGCGAGTGGACGTCGCCGTCGCGGCAACCAGCCGGCAACAACTCTCTCCAGCGTTCGCGGCAGCCTGTTCGAAGTCTTCTCGGTATTGCAGGATGTCGACGCAACTCCGACTCCGCAAGCCACGCAAGCCGTTCCGGTATTGAGGCAGTCAACCGAGACCTTGCTGAAGCAGTGGGAGCAAATTCAGAAGACCGACCTGCCGCAGTTGAAATCGCAACTCGGCATTCTCGCTCTTCCTCAAGTGTCTGTTCAGCGAAGCTCGTGGAAAGGTATGAACCAGGATGAAGAGTAGCTGTACTTGAAAGTTGAAACTCATGCGGGTGCTCACCCGGGTCCGCGTTGGTTGCGGACCGGGTGGTGGGACGGAACAACTGGGCGACTGGCTAATGGCTGCTGGTTCTCAGCAGCCAGTTCACAATCGAGTCCCATTCGCGCTTCGAGTCACCGTCGCCGGTCGGCCGGTCGGCTCGACGGTACCAATACTGGGCATTCGACAGATCGCCTGCCTTGCGATGCAGATAGGCGTGTACCCAGGAGCCGTTCGGGCCTTCATCGCGCTGGGCGGTCTCGTGGGCTTTGTTCCAATCCCCTTTAGCCTCCCACCATAAGGCTTCCAACGCGGGGTTCAATCCTTGCGGAGGCCGTGCCTGCTTCAGCGACTCGCAAAATTCCGTGATGTCCATGGGATCCTCTTCGCGATATGGTCTGCCTTTGTGAAGCTATTCGAGGCTGCGCC
>Ga0306921_10000321_pt1 | contig 39864 bp, 39 predicted proteins | sample sta12Cox44000080_FD_203760 | JGI IMG/M metagenome (GOLD analysis project Ga0306921, IMG submission 203760) | Lab enrichment of tropical soil microbial communities from Luquillo Experimental Forest, Puerto Rico - statoxic.12C.oxic.44.000.080 (v2)... | ecosystem: Environmental > Terrestrial >... | reverse complement strand
ATGCAGGGCGCAAGGAGCCGCGCTTGCAGGGGATTGAGCGGCAATTGAAGTCCAAGACTGAACACTGCGTGACGCGCTCGCGCAGGGCGCTGGCCGATGAAATCACCTGGTCCGTGCGCTCAACGGAAGCTAGAACGCCAGTGCATTATTCTTCAGAAGCTTAGGCCACCAGTCCCCGCGCCCGCTTGCAGCCGGCACGTGGATTTGCTTCGATTCGCGTGCGAGCGGCCCTAGCCAAAGCACTATGGTCACGCATTTCGATCACCTCACGATTGTCGTGCGGGATGTCGGCAAGGCAAGAGCCTTCTTTGCCCTGCTCGGGTTCCTGGAGCAGCAGTCCGTGGTGATCTCGGGCGAGCAGTTCTCGCGATACATGGGCATTCCCGGCATCGAGGCCGAGCACATTACCCTGGCGCTTCCCAGCGCCACACCGCGCGTTGAGGTTCAGCTCTTGCGCTATCGTCACCCCGATCCCATTCGGGACGGTGATATCGCCCGGCTCGACAAACTGGGCTTCAATCATGTCTGCTTTGCCGTCGAAGATATTGAAGCCGAAGTTCGCAGGCTGAGGGCGAATGGCGTCCACCTGCGCAACGAGATCATGGAATTTCACGATCGCAAGTTGGTGTTCCTCTCCGGACCCGAAGGGGTTACGGTAGAGCTCGCGCAGTGGCTGAAACGCTAGTCAGTGCAGGAAAAGCGTCACCCGTGGCCGCGCCTGGGATCCTTTTCTACTGTCGAAACGGCTAGGGCTCAACGAAACAACGGCTCGCTCGGCGGCCAGAGAGGCGTCAAGCGCGCGGGGTGAATGCTTCTACCAGCTTCAACATAGCGACGAAGTTTATACCGATGATCAATCCCTGAATGCTCAAATAGACCAGTCTGGCCGAATCGAAGTGCGGATGGTGGTCTATTTCATAACGGCAATAATCGAAAAGCAGAGTCAACACCAGCACCAGTACCGCAGCAGTAATTGTGCGGAAGATTAATACAGGCTTCATTCGTTCCTCCAACGCACGCTAGAGAGCTCCTGACAGCTGCCGCGGAACGCAGTCTAGGCGACCATGGGAAGCCCAGGCTGCAACGGTAACGACCTTTGTGATTTCGCTCACATCGGAGCTTCAGGCGGAGCTGCCCGAAGTGGCCATCGGAGTGGACAACGGACCGTCGCTGAGTGGAGGATGCCCGCACGCATGCGCAGACGCGCTCCCTTGTGGCTGATGGGCCTGACCGCTTCGACCTTCGGGATGTACGGCGGTCTCATCGCAGTTGCGACGCCCCAACTCTTGGCCGCAGAGCACGTCCCGGTAGCGACCATCGCGGCGATTACAGCGGTAATCGCCTCGCCCAGCTTCTGGGCCTTCCCCTTCAGTCCAATCCTGGACGTTAGATTCACCCGGCGGTGGTACTCGGTAGCGACGGCCATCGCCGCGTCCGTGCTGCTGGTGGCGGCCCTGTTCAATCTGAAGCACCTGCTGGTGTTTGAATTGTTGTTAACTGCCGGATTTTTGTGTGCAACCCTGTACCTGAGCGCATTGGGCGGCTGGCTGGCCAGCATCGTCCGGACCGAAGAGGAGAAGCAACTGAGTGTCTGGGTGAACATTGGCAACATTTCCGCGGGCGGCGCGATGGCTACAGTCGCTATTGAGTTGCTGCAGGCGTTCTCGCTGGAGGTTGCGGCAGTCATCCTCGGCATTTTGATTGTGGCACCGACCTTGGTGTTTCCGTGGATGCCGGCACCGGCGGCCGACATATCGGGGGCCCGTGGGAGCTTCGACCAGTTCCTGCAGGATCTCGCGATACTGCTCAGGCGACGTGACGTGCTGCTCACCCTCTTGCTGTTCATCGCACCGGTGGCGACCTTCTCGCTGACGAACTTTCTCGCAGGTGTTGGGCAGGACTTTCATGCGTCGGCCGGGTTCGTCGGGGTCGTCGGCGGAGGAGGTGTGCTGCTCGGTGGCGCGTGTGGATGTCTCGTCTTCCCGATGATCCATCGACTGCTGCCCCCGAGATCCCTTTACCTTTCTATCGGGATCGTCGGGTCTCTGTTTACCCTGGGGTTGATACTCATTCCACACACCCCGCTGGCGTTCGCGATCGCCCTGATCGGACAAAATGTCTTCCAGGCACTTGCCTTTACGGCCTCGACTGCGATCCAGTTCGATGCCATCGGACGCCACAATCCGCTGTCCGCCACGGCGTGGTGCCTGATGATCTCCGCCTATAACGTGCCCATCTCCTACATGCTGTTCGTCGACGGATCCGGCTACAGCTGGCGTGGAATTACCGGAAGTTACCTGGTTGATGGCGCGGTAAGCCTCGTCACCTGCCTGCTTCTGGCAACCGCCTTGCTTCTGTACAAGCGCCGTGCATCCGAGCGCTCTGGGCTGCAGACTTCAGGCGTGCCCGGCCTGTCGCAAGGCTGAAAACTGGGCATTTGCAGGTATTTGCACCGCAGCAATCGCGGTAGTGCAGCACAGGAATTGCACAGGTTCCCCACAGCCTCTCCACAGGTCGTGCGTTGTCCGCCCGAACGAAGTCGCGTATTCAGTCGCGTTCTTGCCGATGGGGAAGCGCGAGCCGCCTGCTATTCAAGGCGCGCGCTGCAGGAAAATCATATAAATCAGGGGGAGTGTGCACCAATGCTGATTCTGACAAGGCGTCCGGGAGAGTCTGTGAAGATCGGCGATGACATCACCATCACTGTGCTCGCCGTCAGGGGAAACCAGCTGCGCCTCGGCTTCACCGCACCACAGAACGTAGCCGTGCACCGCGAAGAGGTCTACCAGCGGATACAGGCCGAGAAGGTCACGGACATCTTACAAGCGAGAACCGCTAACCCAGCTCTGCGGCTCGTCGAGCGATCTCCAGAGTGTTCCTCGGAGTCAGACTTTGCCGTCCCACAACTCCGCAGTAGTGCTTCGGAGGAGGCGACGAGGTTCGACGCATCCGCGCACGCGGTGCGATCCCCAGGCGCTCAAGGGCACGTCGAACCATACCAAGGCCGCCGCCGTGTCAGACTCTCGCCACAAACGAGAAAAGAGTTGTTGAAGTGGTAGAGCGCTGAAGCGGCTGCCTGCACGACACCGTAAGTCGGCCGGCGCACCACACCCATGTCATCGAGCTGCGCCGATGAAAATGTGGAAGCTTGCGGGCATCTTCGCGGCGATCCTGATTGTGCTGGCCGGGGTGAGCCTGGCACTCGCCCCGGTCGTTTATGCCGAGCTCGCGCGTCTGATGGATCCCCCGCCGGCGTGGCCGCCTTCATCCATCTCCGAGGCGCCACTCCCCGGACCCTCGTCCGCAACCGTAGTCGACGGTTATTGGTGGGTCCAGAGGATCGCAACGGACACCTATGCCATTGGCGAGCCACAAAACCAGCTCGACAACTTCGAGTACCTGTTAGTCGGGAAGAGCCGTGCGCTGCTGATCGATGGCGGGGCGACGGGGCGTGATATTCATGCTGCTCTGGCGACGCTGACAAATCTGCCAGTCACCGTTATCCCGACGCATCTTCACTACGACCACACGAATGGTCTCAGGAACTTCACGTCCATTGCGCTGATTGACCTGCCGGAGACTCGGTCGCGTGTCAGAGAAGGCGTCGTTTATCTCGGCCGCTATCAATACCTAGGCGCTGCTGGCCAGGACCCGCCGCGGTTCCGAGTAACCGAGTGGGTGAGACCCGACGGCTATATCGACCTGGGCGAACGCCGGGTGCAGGTGTTGTGTACGCCAGGGCACACAACGTCATCTATCTCAGTCCATGACCCTGCCGCGAAGATGCTGTTCACGGGCGATCTGATCTATACAACGACGCTCTACGCTTTCCTCCCAGGTTCCAGCCTGTCAGCTTACCTGGCGACCGCCGACCGATTGCTGGCGACCCTACCAGGCGACACCGTGATCTACGGCGCCCACTGCTGCCGCAACGATGCGCCGCCTGGGGCGCCCTGGTTAGATATGGACGACCTGCGCGATGTCAGACGAGCGGTAGAGAACATTCGGACTGGAACCGCGACCGGCCGTGGTTTCATTATTCGCCGATTCCCGGTGAACCCGCGGATGACTATCGTGACGCTTTATCCATTCGCCAATCGATAGCGCTGGACCACCCGACCGGTTAGGCGGGGCGGCGCGCTACTGTGCCGCCTTCAGAACAGCGGCCGATCTGGGTGACTTGTTGGCGCTCCTCTGGACTCACGGGCACGACGGCTGCGGAGGCAAAGTCCGCGCGCAGGTAATGGGCAACCTGCTGGGCCGAAACCGCGTCGCTGAAAAAGCCAAGGCGCAGAAAGAACCACGTACGCCCGGCGCGGCGGCCCTCGGCCGCATAGAGGGTGTAGGCCTGGAAGATGGGATGCCGGGGAGCGCTGCCGGCGTCGATGGGCTGCACCGACCATTGCAACTGCACGGCGAAGGAAACCGGCGCGTTGCGGGCGACAGCCTCTCTCAATACGAGCCGCGTGTTCGTGTCTTCGGGAGGCAGTATAGCGACGTCCGATGAGTCGACAGCTTCTGCGGCGACAGCACCAGTGCCCGTGCGGCGCTTCTCGAGAGCCTTGAGCACCTGAGTGTCAGTCATTGTTCCTGGCGGCGAGGAGGGGACCTCGGTTCTGTTCCCGGGCCGCATGGTCTGCGCAGATTTGGCGCCTATGGGCCCGGCGGGCGTTACTGGCTTTCGGAAAGCCGGCTTCAATGTTCGTATCTTCGAGACGTCCACGTCGCAGCTTGGAGCGTCGTCAGCCGCCATGGTTTGCTGTCTGTCCATACTCCCCCCGCCTTCAAGTTTACTCTCCTCATCACCCCCGATGTGAGGAGCAGCGAAGTCAACTACGGTTCTGGATTTCCCGACCTGCGTTGCAGTAGTGTCGCTGTATAACGACACGCGAGGCAACTGCAGCTGGTGTGATTGTGAGACGGCTCTCAGCGGCGGTTCGGACGATTCAGACTTTATGTTGTGTTGGCGGCTGCGGGAGCGGCCCGTTCAGGTTGCGGGCTGGCTGGATCTCAAGATTTTCGTTGTACGCACTTGTACGCGAACTGGTCTGCCATTCCGTACCTGGCATCCTCATGCGCCTGCTGTTGCCTTGCCTGGTCGCAGAGTTCACGCGTGCGAAACTCCAGCTCGGAAATGACATGCGGATCCTGGCCGGGCACGACGGCAACAGGTTGCGGATTGAGCATGTACGTTATCAACACCCAGATGCCCATGTAGGTTCCTCACCGGCGGACCTGCGGGTCCCATATCCATCGTGCCAATATTGAGAACTGCGCTGCTTGCGGCATTTCACAAATGGGCGAGCACGCAGCACAGTGCGGCCCTTCTCCTGACTTCCGCGAGGGACGCCTCTTCGCAGCCTCGTGTGGGCGCTCTCCGGCCGCGTTAGCGCCCCCCTGGACCGATAAGCAGGCGCGGCCATTGCCTACCGGCAGCGTCCAGTGTGCGGCCCCTGGTCGATCCCAGGCTCGCCAGGAGCGGGACCGTCACATTCGGTTAACTCGCGGCACATTACGTTGGCTGCGGGCCACGTGCTCCCGATTTTGGCGCAGAGTAACTGCCAGAGGTGCCTGTCAAATGGGGATAGACAGTGAAACCCTGGAGCTGCTGACTCTGTGGCGGCAGTTATCGGGTCAATCGAAAGCCCGCATGCTCGAGAGGGCGCGGTTTGTAGCGCTCTCGGCTGGACTTGAAAACACACCCGAGTTCGCGGCGCTTTTTGAGCTCACCGTTACCGACGCGGATCGCAACAAGTAGCTGCTAGCTAACGATCCGGACTATTGGGCGGTAACTATCGTGGTTTAGGGTGACGATCTGGCCGGGCGAAAACTGCCAACCCTGTGCCGCGCCGAACTGCAGCATACCGTGTGCGTTGATGACCAGGGGCCGTCTGATGTGCTCGCCAGAGGCTGGGCTCTCCACCTCGAGCACGATCTCGAGATCGGCATCGGCCAGGTTGTGCAGTACAGCTATTTTGCCCGAGCGAGAGATCGCGTCATGAAATGACAGCTCGATCGGTAGATCCTGCTGTGACTGTGCCGCTGCCTGACGTTCATGCCTGCTCTGTATGAGCAGCTGGTCCGCGTCAGCTTGCGCCTCCATCGAGCTCAACTGCGATCTGAGCGTCACGACTTCCTGATGTGCCAGGTCGACCTCGTTCCGTGCGGCGGCGAGCTCAGTGGAGAATTCGCTGTAGAGCACAAAGCTGTAAACGCACGCGCCCAGGGCAATCATTCCGAACGCGATGGTGGCGAGCTTCCACACCGGCCTACTGTCCGACGCGTTGTCTTCCATCGGAGCGACCTCCTCAGGTGCGCAGCAAATATGAGACGTCCGGCACCGCATCACTGCTGTGACGGACGTCACGTCAGCACCGCCCTCGGTGCTCAGGTTGATGGACCGATGAGTGTCTGCAGCCCATCCGACTAACCTCCACGAGCTGAAGTGGGAAGCGCGTCACAGGCGTACGGGAATCAGGCGATAAGATGCTTATGTGAAAACGTTCGCCGCGGTTGCACCGATCCTGTTATCCGCCTGCTCGCTGATGGGGCTGGACAGGCCACAGGCGCTCGATATGGGCGGCGGGCATTATTCGGTAACTGGAACCGCCCTGAGCAGCAGCATCGACCTTGCCAGAGGGGATGCGATCGAGCGGGCCAATGAGTTCTGCGCCGCCTCCTCGCATCAGGCCGTGATCGAAAGCTTCAACGACAAAGCGCACGGCGGCAACTGGGGCGCGCCTACCAGCAGCGCAGTCTTCTACTGCAAATAACGGGACGAGGCACGCTGACTGCGTAGCTTCCCGGCAGAGCACGCAGCGCTTCCGGGCGATCCCTCAATTGACGGTCAGGCGACTCCGAGGGCAAGGAATGGACTACGGCACAATAATATTTCTCGCCATATTCGCTCTCGTTGCGGGGCGCTTTGTCTATGGTCGCCTGAAGTACGGTAGCTGGAGCGGTGCATTCTTGAAAGGCAGCATCACGCGCACGGTCGGAGAAGTCGACTTGAGGGGAGGAGTCGGCACTCAAAAACTGACCGTTCAGTTAATGAGCAGCTCGGACAACGGTGAAGAATTTGTAGGGTTGGTGATCGTTGCGAAGGCGGCGCTTGCTGCCAGCATGCAGCCCTACAAGCTGTCGAAGACCCAGGCGCGTGAATTGGCAGGCTACTTGAATCAAGCTGCGCAATGAGAGCCGCCGGACATTGGTTGTTGCAAGGTTGCTGAACAGCTGGCCGCTCATTTCGGGCCGCAGCAACGCGCCGGCGGAGCACAGCTACTTCGTCAATGCGGATTTTTTTGGCACCCCGCGCGGCCTCGGGCAAGCAACCGCGATGACTTCGGCAGTCTTCCTTCCGCATCTCGAGCAGCGCATTCGCCGCGCAAGCTCTCTCAGCGTCATCTTCCAGCCGACCAGGCGCGCGAGTGCCTGCGGCTGAATCTCACGGCACGCGCCGCATTCGCACACAACGCGGACCAGGAAGTCGCCGAAGCAGTCATCCAGTCGCTTGATGTGAGGCAGCACGCGCACGCGCGCATGGTGCTAAGCGGTAGCGAGCGCGTCCATGCAGTGAGTGGTGGCGTGCCGACCTGTACAGTGCTGCTGAGCAGTCAATTCAAATGCTTGCGAAGATCTGGGATCGACAGGCGAACCGCCGGATCACTGGGGCGAGCCGACCTGCGCCTGCAGGGTGCGCACTTTGGTCTTGAGGTTAGCGATCTCATCGTGCGACAGGAAGACCTCGTCGGTCGCCGCAGAGAGCTGCGCGGATAGTGTGTGGTGCTGCACGTAGGCGATGTCGCTTGCGCTGAGGGCAATGGCGCCGAGCACTATTGCCACAACCATCCAATTCTTTGATACACCGTTCGCCATGAGCCACCTGATCAAATCGCTGTAGAGCCTTAGGCGTATCACAACCTTTGGCCGCTCAAGGCGCCGTGATCAGGGTCACGCCGCCTTGGCGCACGATGTGCGGGCTTTCGCGGTTCAAAAGAACCAGGCCGTACATCGACCGTCCATGGAAAACTGTCGGCTGCTTCCTACGCATATCGAGCGGATTTGCCGATAGGCGGTCACACCCGCCATGAGTACGTTCGTGCTCAGTTCTGGCGAGGTTTTCGGGGTTGTGCATGCCAATCGAAGAACTCTCCCTGAAGGCGTTACGTGCGCGGGCGTTCCGGCTGGGATGGATTGCCCGCTTCGTTGGCGGCGGGTTCGTCGTGCTCAATCGGCATCTCAACCTGGTCGCTAGCGATTCGCTGGACAAAGCGGGTCTGCGCGAGTGGCTTATCGACGCCGTGACAGAGCGGCGACGGGCCTACTACTGGTGACCAGTTACGGGGCGCGGCGCATTTGGGGCGCGGCGCATTTTCGTTCCTCGAGCGCTCAGAGTTCACTGACCCGAGTGGTCAGTGCGGCCCGACTCCGACGCAGGCGCTGACTCGAACCAGTGTTCGGGCAAGGTGAACGGCACTTTAACCGCGGGACAGCTCTGGACTCGTCTGGCGCTCGTCTGCTCGAGACCCGTCTCCCAGCATTCGTCGAACACCGAGCAGTAGCAGGCACGCATTTTCAGCTGCAGGCGCGCGACGTCCAGCCGGTGCCAGATAGCGGCATTCGCTTCCTTGAGCGGCAGGGTCACGAAGTCCTCCGTGTCACCCGGCCGCATCACCCGTGAGGCAACCTGCCCGATGCTGAGATCGAGTGAGCGCGCAGTGGACGAGTCGATCGGCACCTTCGATTCTGGCATGCAGCAGTGCCTGAGGAGGTCGGGGGCAGTCGAGACCGGCTGACCCTGCCACCACACCTCGAACGTCTGGATGCGCGCGGGGCCAACGCCGACGTTCTCGACCTTGAGTGAAATGCGGTAATTGCCCTGCGGATCAATGTTGTCGGTGTCGTACATCAAAAAGGGCCAGGAATTAGCCGCTACCAGGCGATCCATGGCGTTGCCGTGATGCACGGCTACCGCAAGCGACACGATTGACACGAACATCGCGGACAGCGCGAGGGTAAGGTCGAGCCAGTGGCGTCCGGTACCGTGGCCCATGTGTGGAGTTTCGTGCTCGGGCTTCATCCGGCGACCGTATCAGTCTGGTCGATCGGCCGATTATTGTCCCGGCCCCCGTGCGCGGCAAGTTCGAGCGCTGCACCACGGCGCGCCGCGTTTGTGCTCAGTCGCCGACGTGCCACAGGTGTACGCGATTGGTAACCACGCGGACGAGACCTCGCTTCACGCAAGTGCTAGTGTGCGCCGAGCTGTGTCGTGCCATAAGACTCTGATAGAAATACTTTCACCCAGCTTCTCGATTTACAACGTTCTGAGGGGAGGCAACACGTTATGAGCTGCCATGCGGCGCATCATCACCAGACCCGCTATGACAATGGCTCACGCGCGCCATTGAGTAGCAGAGTTGTGTTAACGCGAATTTTCGCATTCGCGCTGTTGGGAATTGCGGGAGTGGAACTGGCAGTGTATGCGGCTAGCCGCGAAGATGATCAGAAGGCACTGGCGAGGCTTGACACTGATTATCAGAAAGCAGTTGAGCGTAATGACACAAAGACTATGGCTCGCATCCTGGCCGAAGACTTCATCCTTGTCTTGGGCGACGGGACGGTCTACACGAAGAACGACTTATTGAAGGATGCGGCGAGCGGTAATACTAAGTACGAGCATCAAGTCGACTCCGATCGGATGGTGCGAGTATGGGGTGACACTGCCGTGGTCACCGCGAAGCTCTGGGTAAAAGGTCTCGAGGATGGGAAGCAGGTTGACTACTACCAGTGGTTCAGCGACACCTACGTTCGGAAGCCGACCGGCTGGAGTTATGTTTTTGGCCAGGCGTCGCTTGCGTTGCCAAACGGTGCAAAGTAGTGCCTGCAGACCGAGGCCAAACGCCTGGAGAGCGAGGCCAGTCTTCCGGCCAATGGCTGGATGAGCCGGCTTCGTATGGGCGGCAATGCGAATCGGTGGCGCTCTCATTTAACGATAGACCGCGTTCGTGTATTCCCGACCCGAACTGACTACCTACCCAGAGGCCGTTGCGTTCCGCCTGTCTGCCGCGCTAGTCTGGATGAGATGGGTACTAGCAAAACACCCGAGCCCCCCGGCTCTGACCCATACAACCGAGCAGGCGAGCCAGCGCCGACCGACGAGACGGCCAAGCTCCGCTCCATCGATGACTTTCGCCGGCTCAAAGAGACGGTAAAGAACGCGCCGCGCTCGAAGCAGGCACGGAAGACTGCACCCGAAGGGCTATTTGAAGGACCGGCCCGAATGGCCATGCTCCGCGCGGACCTGGAGCGCGTGCTGAGGGAGATTGGGGTGCTATGCGCGGCAGGTGTCGCGCCCGGTGATATCGCGAGGGCGAATCGCATTGAACAGCTTCACCGAGCGGCCTATCACCTCGAGGAGGCCATCAACTGGCTGACGCCGGTTGAGGACGGCGGCGATCGTGCGCCCCCGAAGGGGAAACGGTAGGCCGCGGCGCGCCGTAACTTCGCGTTGCTCAAACTGCGGGAAGAAGCTCTTCTCCCGACACTTCAATCGCACCAAGGCGAAACTGCGCCCGCGTCAGGTGAAAGCGGCGCAGAGTTATCAGACATGGTCAGTCACACTGGCCCGCTAAGATTGAGAAGGGCATTCCCCGTTTGGCGCGTGGCAGCGCATAATGGTCTTGCACTGAACAACAAGAAAGAACGATGCGCGCACCTACCACTCAAGAGAACATAGAGGAACTCTCTCAACTGTGGGTCGAGTATCAGCGCGCGATGGTGTTCGTACTCGAGATCATAAGAACCGGCGGCGCAAACGCTGCCACCTTCCCCAAGATCCGCGCGCAGCACGAGAAGGCCTGCCGGGCAATTGAGCTGATCAGGGCTTTCTATAGTGTGTCGTCGATGAGAAGGTGAACCGTGACATCCTGGTGCGCCTGCGGGAACCGTATCAGCCGACCGAGGTCCGCAACTTCACCGGCGATGTGACCATTCAACTCACCTCGGCCTACGGCGGCAACGGCGCGCCCTTCAGCCCGCTCGCCTGCAACACTCCCGCGCCTGTTGATAGATCTGCGGCAGCGCTCTGCGAAGGTGGCGCCACTCCTGCGGCCTCCACCACACCGGGGAGGCTCGGCTGAGGTACCGCCCGAGGTTCAGGTACCCTTGGCCGGGGACATCGGCTTCGTACGGCGCTGGACCGGGGCAGGTGTGGTTTTGATTAAACGACCCATGAGCGCCGCCTTAGTGCGCGCGCGGTTCGTCAGGAACCGCGGCCGCCTTTTGTCCTCCTTGGCGCCCCTCCCGTCCTCGTTCGCGACGATCCTGCGGGCCATATCGACGAGCGCTCGGTTCACAAGGCGGACCACCTCGGTGCCGTCCACGGTAAGCCTCACCAATTTTACGCGCTCGTCTAGCGGGTTCCCCTGCAGCTCGATCCACCCCCGCTTGCGGAGTTCCTTGACGACCCGCGAGGTGTTCTTGAGGGTAAGCCCTGTGATCACCGCTAGTTCGCTCAAGGTCGGCGGTGAGGACACTGAGGCAAGGCCGTAGAGCGCCATCGCCAGGCTCGGAGGGCCTTCCTGCTTCATCGACCTGAACGCGGTCGTCGTGTACTCGATCATCGCCCGAAAGTTCTCTCGCCCTCGCGGCATTGTCTTGTCTCGCCTAACGTCTAGCCTTGTAGATCAATAGCTTACGGAGGCGCCACCATTTTTGCAAAGTCCAGCGTAAGCGCTGCCACTGATCTTGGGACCTGCCCTAGAACCCGCGCATACGCGATCCCAGTGTCCCCTGCGATCGCGAGTTTTATTTCCAGACGCCTGTAGGTCCACTCGTGACCGGTGGGGGGCCAGCCCTATTTATTAGGGCGCTCCGGACCATTTGGCGCCGCACACCATGAGGCGATTAGCAGCGACAGCCTCGGCAGTTGCGCTGAAGCGGTTCCTCTAGGCACGTGGCCCATCTACATGTGTAGTCCATCTAGACATATAGTCTATCTTCTGTCTTAATCAACTGAAGGGCCTGTCGTATAAGAGGCTCGAAGAGGGAATAGGGGGTTATGCCCGGCTGGGGTCCTGCTCTGGGCCTCAGCCCGGCTATTCAACGTCGGATGCAAAGGGTCAAGCTGAGCCGCGAGATCTTGCCCTGCCCGCTGGTTGACGTAATCGACCTGTGGTGGCTCTACGCGCTCCTTGGGGTAATTGACCTGTGGTGGCTCTACGGCTGGCACGTCGGGGTGACAGCGCTCTTTGCCTTCTACGGTATCGCGGGGTTTGTGCTGTACAAAAAAAAGGTTGCAAGCCCGTCAAAGCCAAGCCAGGCACGAGATCATCTCTAACAACAGTTTCATGGGTTCCGGGCCCGTGCACGGCGTTACGTGCGCCAGTCCCGAGGTAGCAACTGCAAGAGGCTCTCCACCGACCTCCCGGCGATCTGCGCCAGCGCTTCCGGCTCGATGTGCCGGGACGCATCACAGGGACACGAGACGCGAACCAGGAAGTCGCGCAAGCAATCACCCAGCCGCTTGACGTGAGGCAGCACGCGCACGGGCGGCGAATCGTCAGCACTGCTCGGTTCCGGCGTCCATTCAGCGCGGCACACGTCGCATCACTGTATAGGGACCGTCGGTATAGTCGTCCTATGCAACGAGTTAGTCTCTTGTTGTATGAATACGGCGAGTTTGAAAAGCCTGTGGTTGACTGGCAGCAAGGTGCCAACGCTGCGGCCCAGCGTTACGGTTCATTTGAATTCCGTGTCTCCGTCTTAGCTCTTAGTTTCGGTTTGCTCTTTTCTCTTCGACAGTGGTGACAGACGCTTCTTGAGCCCGGGCTAGAAAGGCACGCTCTGGGCGTTAGGTTCGATGCAGCCGATGGTGTTGTTGAAGGCTGCCGGAACAGGGTATCGGGGTGACTGGATTTGAACCAGCGACTCCTACGTCCCGAACGTAGTGCTCTACCAGGCTGAGCTACACCCCGAAGCTTCGGACCCGCAGCCGGAAGATCATCGACAGCGGGCCGCGCAGTGTACTCAACCGGCCCGCCGCCTTCAATTCCATGATCGGTGCGCTAGCTGCCCGCCTTCTGGACCACGATGTGTCCGAGGTGCATGACGAACAGCGGATGCTCGGTGGCATGGATGTCGCTCAGCACGTTGCCCGGCACCGCGACGATATCCGCTGCCTTACCGCTTTCCAGCGTGCCAACTTCCGCTTCCACCCCAAGGAGCTTGGCCGCATCCCGCGTTCCGGAAAGGAGTGCCGCGGCCGGACTCATGCCAAGGTCCGTCATGAGGCCGAATTCCATGCCATTCATCCCATGGGGAAACACGCCGGCATCGGTGCCGAAGGCAATCGGCACACCGATCCGCAGCGCCGCCTTGAACATGTTCCCGTGTGCGGCGGCTGCGGCGCGCGCCTTGGCGGCGATGTTCGGCGGATAGGTGTCGGCCATCTTGCTCACCCAATAGACCGCCATACGGGTGGGCACCAGGTATACGCCTTTGGATTTCATGAGCTTCAGCGTGTCCTCGGTGAGAAAACTGCCGTGCTCGATCGAGTCCACGCCGGCAGCGATGGCGAGTCGCGCCGCAGTGTCTCCGTGACAGTGCGCGGCCACTTTGCGGTTCCACTTGTGCGCCTCGGATACGATCGCGGCGAGCTCCTCCGGGGTGAGCTGCGGCACATCCACGGGATCGGATTCCGACAGCACACCGCCGCTCGGGGCGATCTTGATGACATCCGCACCCCACTTCATCTGGTAACGCACGGCCTCGCGGCATTCGTCCGCACCACTGCAGATTCCTTCGACCGGACCCCAGGGCTTCACGCGGTCGGGCGGATAGGCGTAGTTGTCGAAGTGTCCACCCGGGGAGCCGATGCCGTGCGCTGCGGTCAGCATGCGCGGTCCCGTAGCCACCCCTGCATTGATCGCGTTGCGCAGGCCGATGTCCACGAAGTCCGATGCCCCGAGGTTGCGTACGGTGGTGAAACCCGCTTCGAGTGTGCGCCGTGCGTATTGCGCACCGTAAAGAGCCTGCTCGGCCGGGAAACGCATGATGCGGTTGTAGACGAAGTGGTAGTAGTCCTTCTCGAACTCGAGCGTCACATGCGTGTGTGCATCGATGAAGCCCGGCAGCAGCGTCGCATCTCCGAGATCGACCATGCGCGCGCCCGCGGGCGCAGCGCCTCCCACCGACACGATGCGATCGCCACGTACGACGACGGTGGCCCCGTCCCTGAGTGCGGTGCCCGTCGAGTCGAACAGGTGGGCCGCCTTCAGCACGATGGTTTCAGGTGCCGCGGTCGTGTCCGCGCCCGCGGCCGGCGTGGACGCGACGGCGAATGCCGCAGCCGCGGCGACAACGATGGCGGCCACGCCAAACGCGCGAGCGCCAATGTGGGAATTTGTTCGTGTTGTCATGTGTGCTTCCGTTCCTGTTGGAGTGGCGCAGTCTAGGGGCATTCGAACAGCCGGTCGACGGCGCGCGCCAAAACGCTCGCGGCCGGAACCTGCTGACGCTTCGAGGGCTAGATGGTGTGCTCGACCGAGAATTCGGCGAGCGCGGCGAGCCCTTTGCGGAAGGTGGATTCCGGGAGTGCGGCGAGTGCCGTCCTGGCCCGCGCGGCGTGCTCGTGGGCCTGGCGCGCCGCGTACTCGAGTCCACCGGTAGCTTCGATGGCGGTGATGACGGGCTCGAGCTGCGTTACCCCGCCGCGCTGAATGGCGTCACGAATGATCGCCCGCTGCTGTTCGCTGCCATGGCGCAGCGCGTGGATCAGCGGCAGCGTTGGCTTGCCCTCTGCGAGATCGTCGCCGAGGTTCTTGCCGCGCTCCTTGGGGTTGGAGCGGTAGTCGAGCACGTCATCCACCAGTTGATAGGCGGTGCCGAGATGGCGGCCGTACGCGGCGAGCTCCTGGCGCACGTGCGGTGTGGCCCCGGAGAGCACTGCGGCAACTTCGGCGCCCGCTTCGAAGAGCTTGGCCGTCTTTCGATAGATCACTTCGAGGTAGCGCTGCTCGGTGGTGTGCGGGTCGTGGGCGTTCATGAGCTGCAGCACCTCGCCCTCCGCGATCAGGTTGGTCGCCTCCGCCATGATCTCCATCACCGGCTGGCTGGCGAGCGCCGCCATCATCTGAAAGGCGCGCGAGTACACGAAGTCCCCGACCAGCACACTGGCCGGGTTGCCGAACACCTGGTTCGCGGTGTGGCGGCCACGGCGCAGGGCGGAACCGTCGACCACATCGTCATGCAGCAGCGTGGCGGTATGGATGAACTCGATGAAGGCGGCGGCCTCGATGTGTCCGCTTCCTGCATACCCACAGGCACGTGCGGCGAGCACCACCAGCAACGGGCGCAGGCGCTTACCGCCGCCGGCGATGATGTGCTCGGCGACCTGGTCGACCAGCGGCACGGCACTTTTCAGCCGGGCGCGAATGAGCCCATCTACCGAGCGAAGGTCGCCCTCTACCAGGGTGCGGATCTCCTCCAGGGTCATATCGTTCGCTCGGCCCATCGCTCGTGGTCTGCCGCGGAAGTTGCGGCCCCGCATCCTAGCCGACGCAGGCGGCTTTGGAGAAATGCGCACCGCAGGCCGGGCGCTCGGGCCGATTTGCGTGCTAAGTGCCTGCTAGTACTGAAGAAAGGGCTGTTTGACCGTAGCAGGGTGCGCCAGTAGAATGCGCGGCCTTTCGGCATCTGGCCTCATTGCTCGGTCCAACCACTATGTACGCGGTCATCGCCACAGGCGGCAAGCAGTATCGGGTTACCAAAGATGGCGTGCTGCGCGTCGAGAAACTCGACGCGGAGCCCGGTGCCACCGTCGAGTTCGGCGAAGTGCTGCTCGTCGGGGAGGGCGCCGACGTCAAGGTGGGCAAGCCCACCCTCAAGGGCGGCAAGGTGCTCGCCACGGTGGTGCGGCACGGCAAGGGCCGCAAGGTATCGATCGTGAAGTTCAAGCGCCGCGCGCACTATCTGCGGCAGAAGAACCACCGGCAGATGTTCACCGAGGTCAAAGTGACTGACATCAGCGCGGGCTGAGCAGCAGGGCAACATTCCTCAGGCAGCGGTAACTCATGGCACATAAAAAGGCAGGCGGCAGTACCAAGAACGGCCGCGACTCTCATTCCAAGCGGCTCGGTGTGAAGCGCTTCGGTGGCGAGCAGGTGCTGGCCGGCAACATCATCGTGCGCCAGCGCGGTACGCAGGTGCGGGCCGGCTCGAACGTTGGGGTTGGGAGCGATCACACTTTGTTTGCCAAGGTGACCGGAAAGGTGCGCTTCCAGAAGAAAGGCGCCGAGCAGCGCCTGTACGTGAGCGTACTGCCCGAAGAGGCTTGAGCCGGCGCACCGCGCGCAAGCGGCTCCGAAAGAAAACCCCGGCACATGCCGGGGTTTTTCGTTTCAGGCGCTCGGTGTCGACGCCGCACCGCCGGCGGCGCCATCCTGACTCAGAATCGCACGATCAGGTCCGCCCCGTAGGTGCGCGGCTCGCCGACGAGCGCATAGTCGAAACCCAGCAGACCGGTATCGTTATCCTTTTGATTGAGCGCGTAGGCGAGGTACTGGCGGTTGGTGATGTTCTTGATCCACGTGGCGATGGCCCAACCGCGTTTGCCGGTGCTCTCGAACGACAGGCGGGCATTGGCGACCCCGTATGCGCCCTGCGCGTCGCGCTCGGTGTTGAAGGCGTCGAAGTACTGCTTACCGTAGTAGTTGCCGTCGGCATATAAACGCAGGTCGCCCGCGCCGAGGTGCAGGAAGCGCCAGTCAATGGCGAGCATCGCGTTGTAGTCCGGCGCCTGGATCAGCTGGTTCCCGACACAACAGACGCGCGGCACACCGGGAGCTTGGAATTGCCCCTGGTGCAGCGTCAGCTCGACATACTTGGTGTGCAGCAGACCGAGGTTCGCCATGATCTGCAGGTCGTTCGTCGCCCTGATCTGGAACTCGAACTCGGCGCCGTCGACGCGCGACTTCGGCGCGTTGACCGTACGAAAGCCCGTGCCCGCCGGGGCGTTCGGCAAAGTAAATGCGTCGAGGAACTGCTGATTCTTATAGTCATAGTGGAAAGCGGCCGCATTGAACACGCCGCGGTGGTTCCAGAATTCCGACTTCAACCCGATCTCATACGAAGTGAGCTTTTCCGGCTCCGCAAAGGTGAGCTCGGTGTTGTCGTTGTAAGCCTGGCCGTTGAAGGCGACTCCGCGGTAGCCCTGGCTGATGCTGAGGTAAGTCAGCACCTGGTCATTCACTTTCCAGTCGGCACCGACTTTTCCACTGACGTTGCTGGTGTCGTTCTCGAATGTGGGTACGAACCCGAATCCCTGCACTGCGAGTCCCTGCTGAAAGTAGATGTGCGGTGCCGTAGCTGGCTTACCGGGGGGTGGCACAGGGTATAAGGCGGGATTGCCGATGGTCTGCGTCCACCAGGTGCCTGCATCGACGTTGGGATCGTTGCCGAGCGGCTGGCTCCCGAGGCCCCCTTCGAGCGCGTAGAAGTTGCTGATACTTACCTTGTCCTTGGTATAGCGCACCCCGGCCCGCAGCGTGACCTGCGGGGTCACTGCGTAGGTGAGGTTCAAGAACGCCGCGCGGCTGTCCTTGAGCTGATCGAAGTTGTTGTATTCGTCCCATGATCCCCACAGCTGCGCGGGCACGGTGGGGCTGGTCGGCGGGACCTGCGGAAAGAAGCAGCAGGTCGGGTAGCCATCGTAGAAGTGAAACTGCACGGTGGCGTGCGTGCTCTCGCGTCCGTAGTAGAGCCCGGCAAGCCAGCCAAAGGCACCGGTGTCGCGCGAGGCGAGCCGGATTTCCTCCGAGAAGGCGTTGACGCTCGAGAAATAGGTGTTCGGATCGTCGAGTCGCGCAGTGGCCGGTCCAGTGATCGGCAGTCCGCCGTCATCACTTTTCTCGTACCAGCGTCCGTAGTCGTAGCCGGTGACGGAGGTGAGGGTCGCGTGCGCGAGTTGCCAGTCGATCTTGAGCGAAGCGCCGTCGTTGCGGATCTCCTTGTGCACCGCGTACTTGGCGCCGTTGTCGAACCAACCAATCTCGCCGTTGAACAGTGTGACGGCCGGATCGTTGTTGAGCGCGTGCGCGCCGTACGGCGTGCCGCCTGATTTGCTCACGAACACCTTGAACAGCACGGTGAGATCGTCGCTCGGCTTACCGAGGAAGGTGAGACGTCCGGCCGCCGCGTCCACTCCATTCAGCGGCTCGACTCCTGGCACGATGCTGTGAACCCAGCCATCGCGCTTCTCGTACAGCATCGCGGCGCGCCAGCCGAGGCGGTCATCGATGATCGGACCGCCGACGGCGGCTTGTGCCTCGAAGAGGCTGTAGTTGCCGCCGGTAAGGATCGCGTAGCCGTCGTAGTCCGTGAGGCTCGGGTTCCGCGAGTAGAAGTTCACTGCGCCACCGGTGGCGTTCTTGCCATAGAGCGTGCCTTGCGGGCCACGCAGCACCTCGACACGGTCGAGGTCATAGATCTGCAGTGCCTGCAGCGCGCCGACCGGCTTGTAGACCTCATCGACGTACATGGCGATGGGGCTGCTCTGGTTCTCGCTGAAATCCTGGGTGGTGACGCCGCGCAGCGTGAAGGTCGGCTGCGCCTCGGGGCCGTAGGGCGAGTTGAGCAGCAGGTTCGGGACGGCATCGACGATGTCCCCCGCCTGGCGCACGCCACGGTCGACCAGCTCGGTCCCCGACAGGGCGGTGACCGCCACCGGCACATCCTGCAGCCGCTCGGTGCGGCGCTGTGCTGTGACCGTGACTTCTTCGAGCGCTGCGGCCTCATCCGCCGCCCGTACCGGCTGTGGCCACGGTGCGCCGAGCAGACAGCCCGTTACAGAAACAGCAACGAATCCCCGCAAGCGCGCCCGGGCGCTGCGATCACTGCGTGGGCACATGGCATGCCTCCCCTGATCGTGCCGTCGCGGGCCGGCGCGCATCGTGGTCACCGGCCCGTGACAATCGATTATCGATAAATTTTTATCGCACCGTAACCAACTGTAGGACGAGTGACTGCGAGCGTCAACGGCGTGCGCTCAGGCCGCCGTGCCGGGCCGCCGAGGGGGTTCCGTCCTCCCGGGCGCTCGTGTGGCCCGATGCGCTAGAGTCTATGGATGAAGTTCGTCGATGAGGCGCGCGCCCGGGTACAGGCCGGCCATGGCGGCCGCGGCAGCACGAGCTTCCGCCGCGAGAAGTTCGTTCCCTTCGGTGGCCCGGATGGCGGCGATGGCGGCCACGGCGGCAGCGTCTACCTGCGCTCGGCTTCCGGGATCAATACGCTCGCGGATTTCCGCATCGAGCGCACCTTCAAGGCAGCTCACGGGGAGCCGGGGAGTGCCAACGACTGCACCGGGCGCAGCGGCGCGGATCTCTACATCCCGGTACCGGTAGGCACGGTGGTGCGCGATGCCGATACCCAGGAGGTCCTCGGCGACCTCACGCACACCGGCGAGGAGCTGCTGGTGGCCCGCGGCGGCAAGGGCGGCTGGGGAAACCAGCGTTTCAAGTCGAGCACCAACCGCTCACCGCGCCAGTTCGGCCCGGGATTACCCGGAGAGAAGCGTGCGCTGGAACTGGAGCTGAAAGTCATCGCGGATGTCGGGCTGCTCGGGCTGCCGAACGCCGGCAAGTCGACTCTCATTCGCGCGGTGTCCGCCGCGCGGCCAAAGGTCGCAGACTACCCCTTCACGACCTTGCACCCGAACCTCGGGGTGGTGGCGGTAGGTGAGCACCGCAGCTTCGTAATGGCCGATATCCCGGGGCTCATCGAGGGAGCGGCGGAGGGTGCGGGCCTTGGGGCTCGTTTCCTCAGGCACCTGCAGCGTACGCGACTGCTGCTGCACCTCGTCGACATCGCGCCGCTCGATCCGGAAGCCGACCCGGTGCGCGATGCGCGCGCGATCGTGGCGGAGCTGCGCAAGTTCAGCCGCGAGCTCGCGGCTAAGCCCCGCTGGCTGGTGCTCAACAAACGGGATCTGCTGCCACCCGCCGATGCCGAGCAGCGGGCGCGCAGCATCGTGCGGCGGCTGCGCTACCGCGGGACGTACTTCTTGATCTCAGGGGCGACGGGCGATGGAACGAGGGCGCTGTGCGAGGCGGCTATGAGGTTTTTGGAGGGGCACGATCGAGCGGCACCCGGGCGCGCATCATCTCGAGCAGGTGCTGCCGGCGCGCGGCCGGACGCAACTTGAGCGGGGTCGGGATCACCGGGACGGGAATGCGCAATTTGTCCTTCATTACCAGGTCCTTCATTGCCAGCCTCACTGCATCGCGCGGATGCGAGCCGTCAGACGACTCTTGTGCCGCGCAGCCTTGTTTCGGTGGATGATCTGCTTGCTGACCAGCGAGTCGATCACGGGGACCGCCCTCTGGTAGCTGTTCCTGGCCGCCTCCTTGTCGCCGCCCGCGATCGCAGCGCTCACCGTGCGCACGGCAGTACGCATGCGCGAGCGCAGCGCGACGTTGCGGGCGCGATGCTTCTCGGCCTGGTGAGCGGCTTTCTCGGCGGACTTGGTGTTGGCCAACGAAATCTCCGTTTTCTCGGTACGTCCGGGGTGCGGGGGCCGGTAGTCTGCGCATGAGCCCCGGGCTTGTCAACGCGACTCGGCGTGGCGACGGGCGCGGTTCGGCGCATTCACATAAACTGGCCACCCTCGCGCTGCAGTCGTTAAGTTACATGCAAATTACACCATTAGGATCAATCGCTTAACCCATGTCGCGCCTTAGGTCATGCAGCTGATCCGCGGAGTCGAAGGCTGCCGTGGGCGCACCGCGGGCTGCGCCCTGACCATCGGCACGTACGATGGGATACACCTTGGCCACCAGGCACTGATTGCGCGGACGGCCGGGCACGCCGTGCGCCTCGGGACGAGTTCGGTGCTGCTCACTTTCGAGCCCACCCCACGCGAGTACCTCGTGCCCGCCGACCCCCCGGCGCGGCTGACGAGTCTGCGCGAGCGCTGGCGGATCCTGCAGCCGCTGCACCTCGATTACCTCTGGCTGCTGCGCTTTGGGGAGGCCTTGCGTAACCTCTCCGCCGAGGGTTTCGCCCAGTTGCTGGTGCGCGAGCTCGCCCCACGGATCGTGGTGGTGGGACATGACTTCCGCTTCGCCAAGCACGGGGAAGCGACGGCTCCGGTACTGGCTGAAACCGGCCAGCGGTTCGGTTTCGAGGTCGATGTGCTGCCGGCGGTGAGCCTCGAGGGCGAGCGCATCAGCAGCAGCGGGGTGCGGACGGCACTCGCGCGCAGCGATTTCGAGCGCGCACGCCGGTGGCTGGGCCGGCCGTGGTCGATGCGCGGGCGGGTGCAGCCGGGACGCAGCCTCGGAGCGCAGCTGGGATTCCCCACTGCCAACGTGGCGCTCGAGCGCCGCCGCTCCCCGGTCTCCGGAATCTTCGCCGTGCGGGTGCGCTGGGTGGGCGGCGGTGAGCGTACCGGTGTGGCGAGCCTGGGTACCCGGCCCACCATCGGGGGTACCGAGGCATTGCTGGAGGCACATGTGTTCGACTTTGACGGTGATCTTTATGGCCGCGAGATCGAGGTGGAGTTCGTGGCCCGCCTGCGTGATGAGGAGCGCTTCGCCTCGCTCGAGGCGCTCACCGCACAGATGGAGCGCGATGCCGCCGCAGCGCGGCGCATCCTGAGTGCCTGATATCCGTATGACCGACTACAAGCACACCATCAACCTCCCGCAGACGGACTTCCCGATGAAGGCGGATCTTGCCCGGCGCGAGCCGGCAGCCGTGCAGCGCTGGGAGGAGCGCGGCACCTACGCCCGGCTGCGCGAGATCGCCCGCGGGCGGCCGCGCTTCGTGCTGCACGATGGGCCGCCGTACGCGAACGGCGCCATCCATCTCGGCCACTGCGTCAACAAGATTCTGAAGGACATCGTCGTCAAGTCCCGCTCGCTCGATGGCTTCGACTCGCCCTACATCCCTGGCTGGGACTGTCATGGGTTGCCGATCGAGCACCAGGTCGAGAAAAAGCACGGCCGTCCGGGGCAGACACTCGATGCGCGTGCCTTTCGCGCTGCCTGCCGCGCTTTCGCGCAGGAGCAAGTCGGGCTGCAGCGCAACGACTTCAAGCGGCTCGGGATTCTTGGCGACTGGGATCGGCCGTATCTCACCATGGCCCCGCGCTACGAGGCCCAGCAGCTGCGCGCGTTCGGCCGCATCATCGAGAACGGCCACCTCTACAAGGGCGAAAAGCCTGTGCACTGGTGCCTCGATTGCCGCTCGGCGCTCGCCGAAGCCGAGGTCGAGTACGAGGAAAGGGTGTCGCCTTCGATCGATGTGGCGTTCCGCGTGAGCGACAACGCCGAGCTCGCGCGACGCCTCGGCCTGAGCGCGGAGCAGCTCGGTGGCGCGCCGGTCGACATCGTCATCTGGACCACAACGCCCTGGACACTGCCGGCCAACCAGGCGGTGGCGCTGCGCGCCGAATTCCGCTACGTGCTTGCTGCAGCGCATCAGCGTGGTGAGCGGCGCCGCGTGATCGTCGCCGCGGAGCTACTCGAGGCATGCCTCGCACGCTTTGGAATGTCGGATGCCAACGTGCTCGCGGATTTCGAGGGACGTGCACTCGAGGGACTGCTGCTCGAGCATCCCTTCCAGGAGCGGCTCGTCCCGGTGGTGCTTGGTGAGCACGTGACGCTCGATGCCGGCACGGGTGCGGTACATACCGCTCCCGGTCACGGTCAGGAAGACTTTACCGTAGGCCAGCGCTATGGACTCACGGTCCTGAACCCTGTGGGCAACGACGGGCGCTTCCTTCCCGGCACGCCACTCGTGGCGGGCCTCAAGGTCGATGAGGCGAACCCGGTCATCATCGCTGCACTCGCCGATGCGGGGCGACTGGTGCATGAAGAATCCTTCCGCCACAGCTACCCGCACTGCTGGCGGCACAAGAGTCCGGTGATCTTCCGGGCGACGCCGCAGTGGTTCATCAGCATGGAGCAGGCGGGCCTGCGTGAGCACACGCTGCGGGACATCCCGGGCGTGCGCTGGACCCCGGTCTGGGGCGAGCAGCGCATCACCGGCATGATCGAGAGCCGGCCAGACTGGTGCATCTCACGCCAGCGCGCCTGGGGCGTGCCGATCCCGCTGTTCGTGCACCGGCAGACGGGTGATTTGCACCCGCGCACGCTCGAGCTGATTGAGGCCGCGGCCGCGCGCGTCGAGCAGGGAGGCATCGACGCCTGGTTCTCGCTTGAGCCCCGCGAGTTCCTCGGCGAGGAGGCGGAGCACTATGACAAGGTGACCGACGTGATGGATGTCTGGGCCGACTCGGGCCTTTCCTTCGAGTGCGTGGGCAGCGAGCGCCCGGAGGTTTCTGCACCGGTCGAGCTCTACCTCGAAGGCTCTGATCAGCATCGCGGCTGGTTCCATAGCTCGCTGCTCATGTCCGAGGCGCTCTATCAGCGCCCACCGTATCGCGGCGTGCTCACTCACGGCTTCACGGTCGATGAGAAGGGCCGCAAGATGTCGAAATCCCTCGGCAACGTGATTGCACCGCAGAAAGTGATGAGCACGCTCGGCGCGGACGTGCTGCGGCTGTGGGTCTCGGCGACTGACTATGCCAATGAGATCGCGGTATCGGAGGAGATCCTGCGGCGCATGGCCGATTCCTACCGACGCATGCGCAACACGCTGCGTTTTCTGCTCGGCAACCTGCATGGCTTCGATCCCGTGCGCCATGCGCTGGCGCCGGAGCACATGCTGGCGCTCGATCGCTGGGTACTCGCACGGGCCGGCGCGCTGCAGACCGAAGTGCTCGAGGCCTACCGCAGCTACGCCTTTCACCTCATCTACCAGAAGGTGCACAACTTCTGCAGCGTCGATCTCGGCAGCTTCTACCTGGATGTGATCAAGGACCGCATGTACACCATGGCCGCTGCCAGTCCGGCGCGCCGCTCCGCGCAGACCGCCATGTGGCACATCGCCGAGAGTATGGTGCGCTGGCTCGCGCCGATACTGTCGTTCACCGCGGAGGAGGCCTGGGATTTTCTGCCCGGTGAGCACCGCGAGTCGGTGTTTCATGAGACCTGGCACGCACTGCCGCAGGTGTCGGCTGAGGGTATCGACTGGCCGGCGCTCATCGCGCTGCGCAGCGATGTCACCCGGGAGCTCGAGAAGCTGCGCGATGCGCAGCAGATCGGCGCGCCACTCGATGCGCGCGTTGACGTGTACTGCACGGAAGATGAGCGGATGCGCTTTGCCGCACTCGGCAACGAGCTTCGTTTCCTCTTTATTACCTCCGAGGCCCAGGTGCACACGGCCCGAGAGCCGCCCACCGGGTCGGTGCCGGCCGTCAACACCGGCGCGAGCGGCGTCTGGGTCTTGGCGCAGCCCACCGGCGACGTGAAATGCGTGCGCTGCTGGCAGCGCCGCCCCGATGTGGGCAGCGACGCGCGCCATCCACAGCTCTGCAACCGCTGCGTGAGTAACATTGAGGGTCCGGGGGAGGAGAGGAAGTACGTATGAATGAGACCGACAGGGAAAGCGCGACGGCAGCGGCGGCCGCCACGCCGGGCGCGAGCGCCCCGAGGCGCATGCTGCCTGTCGCGGCGAGCGGCTGGCGCTGGTTGCCCCTCACGGTAGCGGTCATCGTCGCCGACCGTGCGGTCAAGCTCTGGATCACGCACCACTTTGCGCCGCTCGAGCGGGTGCACGTGCTGAAGGTGCTCGACATCATCCTCACCTATAACACCGGTGCCGCCTTCAGCTTCCTGGCGGACGCCTCCGGCTGGCAGCGCTGGTTGTTCGTGCTGCTCGCACTCGGCGTGAGTGCGGCGCTGATCGTGTGGATGCGCCGGCTCGATGCCCGCATCCACGGCCTGCTCGCCTGTGGGCTCGCGCTGATCGTCGGCGGTGCGCTCGGCAACATGATCGACCGGCTGACCCTCGGCCGGGTGGTCGATTTCATCCACGTGCACTGGGGACACGCCTACTTCCCCGCATTCAACATCGCGGACTCGGCCATCACCATCGGCGCGCTGCTATTGCTGCTCGATGCCTGGAACGAGAGCCGCAAGGCAAAGAGGCTGCGGATCTGATGCAAGTGCTGCTCGCCAACCCGCGCGGCTTCTGTGCCGGAGTCGACCGCGCGATCGACATCGTCGAGCGTGCGCTCGAGCTGTTCGGCGCGCCGATATACGTGCGGCATGAGGTCGTGCACAACCGCTACGTGGTGGACCGGCTGCGGGGCATGGGAGCGATATTCATCGAGGAGCTGCGCGAGGTGCCGCAGGGGGCCACCGTCATTTTCTCCGCCCATGGTGTCTCAACCGCGGTGGAGGAGGAGGCGCGGACGCGCAGGCTGACGGTGTTCAACGCCACTTGCCCGCTGGTCACCAAGGTGCACATGGAGGTGCAGCGTTATGCACGCGAGGGACGCGATGTCATTCTCATCGGTCACGCAGGTCATCCGGAGATCGAGGGAACGCTCGGTCGTTTCGACCCCTCCGCCGGAGGCCGCATCCACCTGGTGCAAAGTGTGGACGACGTTGCCACTCTGACGGTTCGAGACCCGCTCAGGCTCGCGTTCGTTACGCAAACGACTCTATCGGTGGACGACACTGCCGGGATCGTTACGGCGCTCAAGGCACGATTCCCGGAGCTCGCCACCCCCCGTCGCGAGGACATCTGTTACGCCACGCAGAACCGCCAGGACGCGGTCAAGAAACTGCTCGAGGAGTGCGATGTGCTGCTGGTGGTGGGATCGCGTGCCAGCTCCAATTCCAACCGCCTGCGGGAGCTCGCCGACCGCGCCGGAATCCCCGGCTACCTCATCGATGGCCCGGCGGACCTGCACCGCGAATGGTTCGCGGGCAAGCGCGCCATTGGCCTGACCGCTGGCGCCTCCGCTCCCGAGCTGCTCGTGCAACAGGTCATCGAGCAGCTCACGCGCTGGGGCGCGCAGACCCCGCGGGAAGTCATCGGACGCGAGGAACGGGTTTTCTTTGCGCTGCCGCGTGAGCTGCGACGCGAGTCCGACGGGAACGGCAACAGATAAAACCGCAGCGCTCGCGGCGCACACTTACTCCACGCATTGGACGCGCACCCTGGACGTCCGCTGCCGGGATCAGGCTCCGGCGCAGCGCCGCTGCAGGACGCGCGCGCAGCTTCCATGTACCCCCCTGGGGAGCCAACGAGGCTCCCGCTCGCCGGTCCGCTCGAACGAGGAGTGGGCCGGTTTTTTTTAACCGCCGCGGGCCGCGCGGCGCGAGCTGTGATAAACCGAGCGCTTGAGCTTCCAGCGCTTGTGCGACCAGGGCCAGTCGGGAGGTGCGGCGTGGATCTGTTGCTCGACGCGCCGCGCGTAGCGCTCCGTGAGCGCACCGGAAGGCCCGACCTGACCGGCATCGGCGAGTGGCTCGAACTCCATCTCGTAGTGGCCACGGGCCGTGCGGCGCATCGCGATGAAGAACACCGGAAAGCGCGTGACGCGCGCGATCTCCTCGGGTCCCATGTAAAAGGCGGTGTCGCGACCTAAGAAGTGCGTCCAGTACTTGTGCTCGCTCGTGGTCGGCTCCTGGTCGGCAACCATGGCCACCGCGCGCACGATGTCGCGGCGCTTCAGAATGTCGGGCAGCAGGTCCTTGGCCGGCACCAGGCGGCTGCCGAAGCGGCTGCGCAGCTTCTTCATCTCGCGCTCCGCCCACTCATTAACGAGCGGCTTGTAGGCGGCATCGAGCGGGTAGCCGAGCTCTATCGAGAGGGCGAGCAGCATCCATTCCCAGTTGCACTGGTGAGCGGCCACCAGCAGCACCGACTGTCCCTGTGCGAGCAGTGCCTGCGGCAACTCGAGATTCACGATGCGCACCCGCTGGCGCAGCTCCGCCGCAGGCATGCTGACGGACTTGATGATCTCCATGAGCATTTGCGCGAAGCCGAGGTAGTAGCCGCGCATCACCTCGCGCAGCCGCGGCTCATCGAAAGCGGGAAACGCCTTGGTGAGGTTCTCGCGCACGATGCGCTCGCGGTGCGGGAAGAACCGGAACGTGAGCCAGCCGGCGAAGCTCGCGAGGCCGTAGAGCGCGCGCAGCGGTACCCGCGCCAGCAGGCGCGCCCACCACACCGGGCGCCCGGGCGCGGGCCCAGGCGGGACGGTTGACGCGTCGCTATTGTTGCCGCGGAGCTCGGTGAGCATTCCGCGGTTATTTTACCGGATGCGGATGCGGCGCCGTTCCGGCGGGCTGGGGCTGCCCGACGAGCACCCGCCCGAACTTCGGCGCGAGCCAGCGCTCGATGTCGTCGACGAGGGTGAAGGCGGCCGGGACGATCACGAGCGTCAATGCGGTGGAGGTGATCAGACCGCCGATCACGGCAATGGCCATCGGCTGGCGGAACGAAGTGTCGCCGCCGACACCGATCGCGACCGGCAGCATGCCGGCGATCATCGCTACAGTGGTCATGACGATAGGGCGGGCGCGCTTGTGACCGGCTTCGAGGATGGCGGTGAGCCGGTCCTTGCCGGCGCGCATCTCCTCGATGGCAAAGTCCACGAGCAGGATGGCGTTCTTCGCCACGATGCCCATGAGCATCAAGAATCCGATCATGGCGCCGAGCGAGAGCGCACTGCCGGTGAGCAGCAGGGCCGCGACCGCGCCGCCGAAGGACAGCAGCAGCGAGCCGAGGATGGTGATCGGCTGCAGGACGCGCGCAAACAACAGCACCAGCACCGCGAACACCATGAGAATTCCGGTCACGAGGGCGATCGAGAAGTTGGTAATGAGCTCGGCCATGTACTTGGCATTGCCGACGTCGACCTGCCGCACGCCGGGCGGCAGGTTTTTCAGTGCCGGCAGCGCTTTGATCTTCTCCATGGCCGGGCCGAGCTTGGCGCCGTTGTTGAGGTCGGCCACGATCGATAGTCGCCGCGACTGGTTGTAGCGCCGCACACGCGTCGGACCCTGTCCGAAGCTAATGTCCGCAACCGCCTTGAGCGGTACGGCGCCACCGCCCGCGGTGGGGACGGGCAGATTCTCGAGCGTCGAGAGGTCGCGACGCTGATCTTCGCCCAGGCTCACGCGGATCGGCACCTGGCGGTCGCCGAGGGAGAACTTGGCGCTGTTCTGGTCGAGCTCGCCGAGCGTCGCGATGCGGATAGTCTCGCTCAGCGAGGCTACCGTGACGCCGAGTTGTGAAGCCAGATCGAGGTGCGGCTTGATGAGGATCTCCGGGCGCGGCATGTCGCCGTCGATTCCCACATCGCGCAGCATCGGCAGCTGGCGCATCTCCTCCACGAGCTTGCGAGCGCTCGCCTCGGTGAGCTGCGTATTGTCGCCCGTGATGTAGATAGTAATGTCACGCCCATTGTCGTTGCTGCGGGCGAAATGGATGCGCGCGTCGGGAATGGCAGCGAGATCCAGGATGACCCGATCCTCCCATTGACGCTGCGACACCTTGCGCTGTCCCGGCTGGACGAGGGTGATGAACAGCCTCGCAGTGCGCACCTCACCGAACTCGTCTCCGCCGATTTGCTCCACCACTGACTGGACTTCCGGCTGGCGGGCGAGGATTCGGTAGGCGGCTGCGGACACAGCCGCAGTGTCCTCGAGGCGTGCACCCGCGGGCAGCTCGACATCGAGCATCGTCCAGCTCTCGTCGGAGGCGGGTATGAACTCCGTGGGAGTGAGCATGAGGCCAACGATGGACAGCGCGAAGAACGCGGCGCCCGCCACGAGCGTCTTCCAGCGGTGGCGCGTGCTCCAGCGCAATACCCGCTGGTACCAGCTCATGATCGGACCGTCGGCGTGGGCGGCGATCTTGTCGGATTTCAGCGTGTAGGCGGCCACCACCGGCGTAATGAGGCGCGCCACCAGCAGCGAGAAAAACACCGCCGCCGCGACCGTGAGGCCGAACTGCTTGAAATACTGCCCGGTGATCCCGCCCATGAAGCTCACCGGCAGGAAGACGGCAATGATGGTGGCTGAAGTCGCCACCACGGCGAGTCCGATCTCATCCGCCGCATCGAGCGCGGCCTGGTAACCGCTCTTGCCCATGCGCATGTGACGCACGATGTTCTCGATCTCGACGATCGCGTCATCGACCAATACGCCCGCGACCAACGACAGCGCGAGCAGGCTGACCTGGTTCAGACTGAAGCCCATCCACTGCATGAACGCGAACGCTGGGATCGCCGAGAGCGGGATGGCGAGCGCCGCAATCAGCGTGGCGCGAACGTTGCGCAGGAACAGGAAAACCACCAGCACGGCGAGGACCGAGCCCTCCAACAGTGCCTCCATGGCCGAGTGATACGTCCCCTTGGTGTAATCCACCGAAGTGTAGGCCTGAGAAACTGCGACCTGAGGATTCTCTTTCTTGATCTTGCTGAGCTCCTGCTCCACCGCGGTGAGAACGTTGACGTCGGAGGTCCCTTTGGCCTTGTAGACGCTGAACATTGTTGCCGGCCGTGCGTTCAGGCGTGCGAATGTGCGAATCTCAGCCACGCTGTCCTTGACGTCGGCGAGGTCGGAGAGGCGCGCAAACCGCCCACCGTGCAACATGATCTGCGTGTCGGCAAGGGCGTTGGCCGTCCGTGCCTCGCCCAGCACGCGGATCGCCTGTTCACCGCCGCCGATCTGCGCGCGTCCGCCCGGGGAATCGAGGTTCAGGGTGCGCAGCTGCTGGTTGACCTCCGCGGCCGTGACTCCGAGCGCCTGCATGCGTGCCGGATCGAGCTCCACACGGATCTCGCGGCTCACCCCGCCACCGCGGGTGACCTGGGACACTCCTTCGACGGCGAGCAGCCGCTTGGTAACGGTGTTGTCCACGAACCAGGACAGATCCTCCTGGGAGAGGCTGCTCGAGCTCACCGCATAGGCGACGATCGCTTCGCCATCGATATCGATACGCTGGACGGTGGGCTCCTGTATGCCCTGCGGCAGATCCACCCGCACCTTGGCGACCGCATCGCGTACGTCGGCGACGGCACGGTCGATGGGTGTGCCGATGTTGAACTGAACGAAAGTGCGCGACTGGCCCTCGATCGCGAGGGAAATGATGTTGTCGATGTTGCCGACACCGGCGACCGCACCCTCGACCTTCTGCATGATCTGAGTCTCGATCTCCTGCGGCGAGGCGCCGGGCTGAGAGACCTGGACCAGCACCACCGGAAACGCGACATCGGGATTGAGCGTCACCGGCACTCGCAGGAATGCGACCGTGCCCATGAACATCAGCACAACGAACAACACGATGGGTGAGACCGGATGCCGGATCGCCCAGGCAGAAATGTTCTTCATGATGTGAACTGTCAGCCGCCGGCTGGCGTCTGCGGGCGGGTCGCAGGAGCGACCTTCACCGTCTCGCCATCGCGCAGGAATCCACCCGCGGTCGCGACCACGCGCTCGGTACCCGTCAGGCCCTCGGCGACGATCACGCCCGTCTCGGTTGTCCCGGAGACGCGCACCGGGTGCCGTTCGACCTTGTCCGCCGCGTTGACTACCAACACGTAGCTGCCGTTCGAGTCCGCCATCACCGCGGTCTGCGGCAATACCGGGCGCTGCGCCTTGTCGACCGCCACCACCGCACGCGCGAACGCGCCCGGTCGAAGCGCCGGATCGGGCTGGAGGCGGATGCGGATATCGCCGAGCCGGGTCTGCGGGTCGATGATCGCGCCGAGCAGGCGCACCTCGCCGTGGAAGGGTTTCTCGAGGCCTGTCAGGTAGACCGTTGCCGGTTGACCCGTCTTCACCTGCGCAAGGTCCTGCTCGGCGATCTGGCCTCGCATCTCGATCTCGCCGCCACTCTCGACGCGAAAGAGTGCATCGCCACCCGGGTTGGCGATCTGACCGATCTCGGCTCGCCGGGTGAGTACGATGCCGTCCACCGGGGCGGTGATGCGCGTGCGTCCCAGGCGCGCCTGCGCCTCGGCGAGCTGCGCGGCGACGACCTTGACGTTGGCTGCATCGGTAATCGAGGTGGCACGACGCTTCTCGATGTCCTCGGCCGAGAGCGCACCGGCAGCCGCCACGCCTTCCGCGCGCTTGTATTCGGCGGCCGATAACGCCGCCTGGGCACCTGCCTGCTCGAGCGAGGCCTCCAGACGATGCACCTGCTGCACGAGCACCGAATCGTCGATTTTGGCGAGTACCTGTCCGCGCTTCACGTGATCGCCCGCCTCGACGTAAACCGCGACGATCCGTCCGGTGTCCCCTTCGTTGGCGATCGGCATGTCATAGCGCGCGGCGATGGCGCCCGTGAAGGTGACGCTCGACATCACGGTCTGGCTGCCCGGCACGATGACACTCACCAGAGGGACATTGCCGCGGTCGGCCAAGGTCTCGTGTGTCCGGCCGTGCCCGGCCATCAGTTTCCACGCGACCGCGCCGATCAGCAGTAATGCGATGAGCCCCCCCAGGGTCCACTTCCAGCGCGCCGCGCCGCTCACCTGCGCCGGGATCCCGAACCGTGAGCGCGACTCCGGCTCCGGGGCCAGGCCGGGGATGCGCTCGAGGGGGCGCTCGCGACCGATCCACGTGACCGGCTCATTGCGGCTCTCCGGGGGACTCAGGAGGTGTTCTGGGTTCGTGCCCACGCGCTCTTCCCTTCGATCTGGGCTACCAAGATGCCGCCCGTCAAACGCTTACCGGTGCAACTCGTCCCGGAGTGTAGGACTCCCTTGCCCCAAATCCATCGCCGGAAACGCCAGGCAGACGCTGGCAGGCGACGGGCCGAAGCACGCGGCACCCGCGGGGATATTCCCGCAAAAACAAAGCAGGTCGTTATGTAAGCGTCCCGCTCAGTGAAACCCGGTCCGAAGGCGGCCCCTTCCACGGGGCGCGCAGTCTAACAGACCGGGGCAGACGTCTGGTTCTTACCAGCATGGCCGGCCCCCTGGGGACCCCGTCTCGCAAACCTAACGCGAGGAGACCAGAGGCCGTGGGCCGGCTCTGGGCTGCAGCTGAGCTGAAGCTTGGCAGTCTGACCGGTAAAGGGGCCAGACATGCAACTCCTTGAGTCATCAGTTGGATTCCATGCATGCTTAACGGCGGGGGGACACAGTGTCAGACCGACCGGCAGCGGCCGCGCAAGAGCCAACGGGAAGGGTATTTCTCAGCTATGCCTCGGAGGACGCTGCTGCCGCCGAGCGAATCGCCACGGCATTGCGCTCTGTCGGCATCGAAGTGTGGTTCGACAGAACCGAGCTGCGGGGTGGCGATGTCTGGGATCGCCAGATCGAGGACCGAATCCACGACTGCCGGCTATTCATTCCACTGATCTCCGTCAACACGGAGCACCGCGACGAAGGCTATTTCCGCAGGGAGTGGGCCCTCGCGGTGGACCGTACGCGGGACATGGCCGAAAAGAAGACTTTCCTGGTTCCGGTGGTCATCGATGGCACGCACCAGCGGGACGCGTCCGTTCCCGAGAAGTTCCGACACGTGCAATGGTCGCGCCTGCCTGACGGCCATCCTGCGCAGGACTTCGTCGCCCGCATAGCGGCGCTGTTGGATCGGGAGCACGTCCCGATGAGCCCGGCCACGGTCAATTTGAGGGGCGCCGAAGCAGCCGCTACGCCGCCGGCGCGTACCCGGCTCTGGCTATGGCTCGGGCTCGCAACGCTGCTGAGTGCAGTGGCGATCGGCACCGTTACGTGGCGATACATGGCTACGCCTCCGACGGCTGCGCGCGCAACGAGCTCCACCGCAAGTGCCGCGGGAGCTTCGATCGCCGTACTGCCCTTCGTCGACCTGAGCGAGAAGCACGACCAGGAGTACTTCGCCGACGGGCTGGCGGAGGAGATTGTGGATCTCCTCGCCAAGATTCCGGGTTTGAAAGTCATTGGGCGAACCTCCTCCTTCCAGTTCAAGAGCAACAGCGGTGACCTGAGGAAGATTGGAGCGACGCTAAACGCCTCGCACATCGTCGAGGGCAGCGTCCGCAAGCTTGGCGACCGTGTCAGAGTCACCGTGCAGTTGATCGACGCGGGTGACGGCACGCATCGATGGTCGGGGACCTACGATCGCGACACCAGCGACATCCTGTCGCTGCAGAGGGAAATCGCGACCGCCGTCGCACGTGAGCTGGAGGTCTCAGTGTCCGATTACTTCGGGCCGGGCAGTACGACCAAGTCGGCCGAGGCCTACGATCTATATCTTCACGGCATTCGCGATGTCGACACCTACAACCGAGAGGCCGTACTGCGTGCAATCGCGGCGTTCTCGAAAGCCGTCGAGTACGACCCCGCGTATGTCAATGCCTGGATAGGCCTTGCCGATGCTTATGACGTAGCGGCGACCACCCACGTGTCGCCGTACGCCGAGGCCTATCGCCAGGCCCGCTCCGCCGCCGACAAGGCGCTGCAGCTCGATCCGAGGAATGCCGATGCGTACGCGATGCGGGCGTTCATTCGCATGAATCAATGGGACTGGCAGGGAGCAGACGACGATATTCGCCGGTCGCTTGAAATTCGCAAGACTAGTGGAGCGATGCAGGCGGCCGCCAACTTGGCCATTGCGCGAGGCGATTTGGCAGAGGCGGAAAGGCTGCTGCGAGGCGTCCTCGCGCTCGACCCGCTCGATACCTTTGCACTCGAGAATCTTGCCTCAGGCGTGTATCCCGCCTTGGGACGGTTCGAAGAGGCGGACCGGCTGTATTCCAAAATGAGGGACCTCGATACCGATTACATCTGGCTCAATGAGAACCAGTCAATAACTGCAGTCCTCGAGGGCAATTTCACCTTGGCGTTGCAGCTGGCAGAAAAAGAAAACGACCCGGAGGGGAAGGAGGCGGCGCGCGCGATCGTCTACTCCGCGATGGGTGACCCGCATAGATCCGGGCAAGCGCTGGAGAGGCTCCTGCGCATACCGAACGTGTCCGATTACACCCTCGCCCAGGTGCACGCCTATCGGGGCGAAAAGGATCTCGCCTTCCGATCTCTGGAGACCGCGTACCAGGGCCGGTGGCCTGATCTGCTGAATTTGAAGACAGATCCGCTGCTCGCCGCTCTTCGCACGGATGACAGATATAAGGGGCTGCTGCGCAGGATGAACCTTCCGGAGTCGCCGTGAAGGTGCACCGGTCCCCGTCGACGATTGTCAGGCAGCACCCGGACAACCGCCGGGCTTCACTACGCGGTCAATTGCGGCGGGATATCTCGCGAGCTTGTCGGCCGGCCGCCGAGGCCTGGTTACTAACTCGCCGCCGCAGTTCGGGCAGGTATTTTTGAGGATAGTCTCGGCGCACATGCGGCAAAACGTGCACTCAAACGAGCAGATGAGCGCGTCCGAAGATTCCGGTGGCAGGTCGCGATCACAGCATTCGCAGTTGGGCCTAAGTTGAAGCATCGCGTAACCACCTACCGAGATGGTTTGGTGCCGGGAATAGGACTCGAACCTACGACCCGCGCATTACGAATGCGCTGCTCTACCAACTGAGCTATCCCGGCCCCGCCACGGAAGGCCGCGCATTCTACATTTTTTTGCGCAGGCGGATCACGAGGTCGATGCCGGCCACTTCCGTACCCGGCGGCGGTGGGGGAAGGCGGCTGAACTCGACCGCGGGCACGGGAACATCGATCAGGGCGCCGGTCGAGAGGTCGTGGAAGTGGTAGTGGGGCTCGACGTTCGAGTCGAACCAGGCGCGCGCGCCATCGACCGAAAGCTGACGGATGAGGCCGTGCGCCGCGAACAGGTTGAGCGTGTTGTAGACGGTAGCCTTCGACACCCGGGCGCCACTTGCGCGCAGCTGGGCCAGGATCTGCTCGGCAGAGAGATGCTGGGCGGCCGCGAGCAGCAGCGCTGCGATGCGTACCCGCTGGGCGGTGGGGCGTATGCCGCACTCGGTGAGGCGCCGTTCGCAACCGTTAGCGCCGGCGGCGCCCGGCGAGGCAGTTAATTCCATGGGGCGGGATTATAGGGGCTGGGTCACGCCTGGGCGAGCTTGCTGTGCAGGTGCTGCGCGAGCTCGGCGATGGTCGGGAAATCGAAGAGCTCCGTGAGGTCCACTTTGCCGGGGTACTCGCGGTCGATCTGCTCGTGGATCTCGATGAGCTTCAGTGAGCTCGCGCCGACCTCGAACAGGTTGTCGTGGATGTCGAGGCGCTTGCCCTCGAGAGCCGTGTCGCAGATGGCTTTCAGCTTGTCCTCGATCTCGGTGCGCGAACCGACCTCGGGCCCCTGCTGCGCGGCGCGCAGCGCCGCAAGCTCACGCAGCTCGGCGTCGAACTCCCCGTCGGCGTAGTGCTCCTCGAGCAGGTGGCGCTGGATCTTCCCGCTGGTGGTCTTCGGGATGCGCTTCACCGGCACGACTTCCGACACTTCGAGCCCCGTCTGCTCGTTGATGAGCCGCGACACCTGTCGCGCCACCGGCAGGAATTCCTCGGGCGAGCCGCGGTGGAGTACGAACACCACCAGCTGCTCCACCTCGGCGCTGCGCGGACGCACACCGGCAGCAACCACCTTGCCGAGCTCGAGACCGGGTACGCGCTGCGCGATGGTCTCCAGATCGTGCGGGTAATAGTTCTGGCCGTTGACGAAGATGATCTCCTTGGCCCGCCCGGAGATGTAGAGCTCGCCCTGGTGGATGAGCCCCAGGTCCCCGGTGCGTAGCCAGCCATCGGTGGTGAAGGCAGCGGCGTTGGCCTCCGGGTCCTCGTAGTATCCGCGGGTGACGTTGTCGCCCCGCATGTGCACGTTGCCGATGCGGTCGGCCGGAAGCTCCCGGTCTTCGTCGTCCGCTATGCGCACCTGGCAATACGGAATGGTCCGTCCCTCGGAGACCAGCTGCACGCCGTTGCGATCCGTGGCATCCACCAGCCGCACGGCGCTCCCGGCATTCATCTGTTGCCGATCGAGGGTGATGGTGCGCAGCGGCGCACCCACCTCGGGGAAGCTCACCGCGAGCGAGGCCTCCGCGAGCCCGTACACCGGGAACATCGCGGTGCGCGCGAGCTTCGCGGGTGCCATGCGGTCGAGGAACTCGTTGCACAGCTCCACCGAGATGGGCTCAGCCCCATTGAAGATGAAGCGCACGGCCGAGAGGTCGAGGCCCTCCACCGTGCGCTCGCCGAGCACCTTCAGGTAGTGCTTGTAGCCGAAATTCGGCGAGCAGAGGATCGTGGCGCGCACGCGCGCGGCGAGCGTGAGCCACAGCAGCGGCCGGCGGATGAAGAGCTCCGTCGGCATCAGGTGCGCGTGCACGCGATTCACGAACATTACGAGGTGGAAGCCGATGAGCCCCATGTCATGGGTGAGCGGCATCCACGAGAGGCTCACATCGTTCTCGGTGAACCCCGCCGCCTCGGTGGCGCCGTAGGCGTTGGCGAGAATGTTGCCGTGGGTCAGCACCACCCCCTTCGGCTCGCTGGTCGAGCCAGAGGAGAACTGGATGAAGGCGATGTCGTCCGTGCCGACCCGCTGCACGCTGCCCGCACGGGAGATGTCATCGAGGTCGTCGATGAGGAAACTGCGCGCCCGCAGCGATTCGAACAGCTGCTGCTCGCCCGCCTGCGCGGCGAAGGTGCCGATGCGCTCGAGCGAGCGGCGCTCGGTATACAGGAAGGGCGAGCCCAGGCGCCGCGCGATGCGCAGCAGCTTGTGGCGGTGCTCGTCGCTGATGCCGAGCGCCACCGGTACCGGCACGATGCCGCCGAGAATTGCCGCCCAGAACACGTCGATGAACTGCTCGTTGTTGCCGAGGAACAAGATCAGCTTGTCCCCGCGGCGGGCGCCGAGGCGCTGCAGGTGATAAAGGATGCCGAGCGCGCGCTCGTACAGCTCGGCAAAGGACAGCTCACGCGCATCGTTCTCGCCTTCGAGGTAGGTGAGACTGCGCCCGAAGCTGCGGTTGTTCTCGATGATTTCCGTGAGGGTTGTGGCTTTGGGACTCACCGGGCTTCCAGCCTCATGTGTAGCGGATGACGGGTGCGGAGATTGATCTGCGCCTCGAGCTCGAGGGGCTTATCGGGGACGTAGCGCAGGCGGTAGCGGCGCGCCACCTTGTAGAGGTGCACGAGCATCTCGTACAGGGCGAAGGTCTCGCCGATGCAATGCCGGGGACCGGCCGCGAAGGGCATGTAGGCGAAACGCGGCCGCTCGGCTTCGTGCTCGGGCGCAAAGCGATCCGGATCGAAAGTCTCGGGGTTGCTCCAGAACCGCGGATGACGGTGTATCAGGTACAAGGGCAACAGCACATTGGTGCGTGCCGGCAGGGCATAGCCCCCGAGCACATCCGGCTCGATCGTGCGGCGTGACAGCACCCAACCTGGCGGGTACAGGCGCAGCGCCTCGTTGACTATCTGCTGGGTGTAGGTGAGCGCCTCCACCTGCACCAGCGATGGCGCCGCCAGCTCCTGCGCCGCGTCGAGCTCGGCGTGCAGCCGTGCCTCCACCTCGGGGTGCTGCGAGAGCAGGTACCAGGTCCAGTTGAGTCCGCTCGCGGTCGTCTCGTGACCGGCCACGATGAGTGTCAGGATCTCATCGATCAGCTCGCCTTCTCCCATCCCGCGGCCGCTCTCCTTGTCCCGTGCGCTCATCAGCATCGCCAGATAGTCGAAGTGCTCCTCTTCGGGCCGAGCGCGGCGGCGCGCGATCATCTCGCGTACCAGCCCGGCGAGGGAGCGGAACTTGTAGACGAACTGCAGGTTACGGGCCGAGTCCTTGGCCACTACCTCGAAGGGATTGGCGCCGAGCTGCTGCGTCACCCGTTCCAGGTCGCGACCGATGATCGAGCGCATGACGATCTCCAGCGTCAGGTCGCTCATTTCCTCGGTGATGTTGACGAGCTCGCCGCGGGCGGCGAGGGCCTCCCAGCGCGCGATGAACCGATCGTTAGCCTGCGCAATGAGGCTCGCAAATTGAGTGAGCACACGGCGATGGAAGCACGGCTGCATCATGGCTCGCTGGCGCTTCCACATTTCGCCTTCGCTCGTCATGATCCCCTTGCCCAAGAGCAGCTTGATCCGATCGATCCCTGGACCCTTGGTATAGTTGCGATAGTTCGAAACCAGCACGCGCTTCACGTCATCGGGGTGGTGAATGACGTACGTGTAGGAGTGCCGCGATGGCACGTACACGCGGTAAGTGTCTCCATGGCGCGCGAACAACTCGATCATCCGCTCCAGGGAATCGTCCGTGGAGCCGACGTCGAATTGCAGCTCAGCCTCGGGCGGCTGCGGTTGCGGCGTTACGGCGGCGGTCATGCAAGCTGTTGAAAGCCAAAAGTTAATCTTATATCAGACGGACCTGCAGGGTCAGTGGCCGGAATCCGCCGCGCGTGCCTTCGCCGCGCAGCTTCCCTACGCACGCCGGCTCGCGCTGCGCAGCGCGCACGGCACCGGCCCGGCGAGTCTGGCGGGGATCGCGCTTGCGCTGCGCGCGCTCGCGGAGCTTCTCGGGCGAACGGTCCGGCCCGGCGAGATCGTGTTCGCGCACGGACACAAGCCGCGGCTCGCCTCATCGCTCGCCGCATCGCCGGTGGTCCTCGCCGGTGAGCCAGCAGTTGCGCGCGCCGAAATTCCCCGCGGCGATGAAGGGACTGCGGTCGATTTCAGCATTTCGCACGCGGGGCCCTGGGTCGCCTGCGCCGCGCTCGCGCGCGCTCGCGTCGGACTCGATCTCGAGATGGGCACCGGCTCGCGCATCGCCGACTGGGTCGTGCGTGAAGCTGCGCTCAAGGCGAGCGGCGAGGGGCTGCGGGCGCTGCACGAAGTCGAGGATCTCATCGAGCGCGAAGGTCAGCTGCGCTGGCGCGGGGAACTCTGGTACCTGCGGCGGCTCGAGGGGTTCGCCGGTGCCTCGGCGTGCGTCGTCAGCAATTGCGAGATGCCTGCCGTGGAGAGGCACGCGATCGCGCTCGCGGAGTTGTTTGACTCATGAGCGCGGATGACGGCGGCAGGCTGCGCAACACGCTGTACCGCACCGCTACGCGCTCGGGACGGCGGATGACGCCGGCGCGGCGGCTGCTGTACGCGATTGTGGTGCCGCTCGCCATCGGGCTCATCCGCATGTGGTGGCGGCTGTGCCGCGTTGTGCGCATCGAAGGCCTCGAGCATCTCGAGGCAGCGCTCAGCAAAGCGCCATCGCTCGTGCCGTGCTACTGGCACCAGCACCAGCTCTACTGCGGCAAGTTCCTCGTCGACCAGCGCGCCCGCGGCATGATTCCCGGCTGGCTCATCAGCCCCTCGGTGGACGGCGAGATCGGCGCCATGATGGTGCGCCGCTTTGGCGGCGCGGTGATCCGCGGCTCCTCGACGCACACCGGCGCGCGCGCGCTGCGGGATTACTACCAGGCGCTGGTGCGCGATAACGTCTCACCAGTCATCACGCCCGATGGTCCTCGCGGTCCTCGGTTCAAGTTCAAGCCGGGCGCACTGCTGCTCGCACAGATGTCGGGGCGGCCCATCCTGCCGATGTCCTACGCCGCCTCGCGCGCCTGGCTGATCAAGTGGGATCGGTTCGTGATCCCCATGCCCTTCTCGCGCATCGCGCTCGCCATTGGGCCGCCCTGCTATGTGCCACGGGTGACGGATGCGGCATTGCTCGAGCGGCTCCAGGGGCAGATGGAGCAGGAGCTCCGGCGCCTCTACGGAGTGGCGCGCGATGCACTCGTCCGTCGGGGTTGAGATAAGCCACTCGCGCCGTCATTCGCGCGCACGGTTACCGGGTGATTCTGTTAAGTGATGAAACCGTGATCGAACAGGCTCTTAGCTTGTGTTCCTCAGTCAGTGTGCGAGAATCGCGTGCAACCACTTGGAAAGCGGCCGCGCTGAATACTCGAGTTCGGGACGGCGCGTCACGACAGAGGACGAACAACCGACTAGGCTGGCGCGCACAGGTTGGTGGGAGGTCCGAGGTCAATGACGACTCCGCCGCCGGAAAAGCCGGCGGACTTCACCGCGTCCGACATTCT